>ERZ773115.266-NODE-266-length-61619-cov-9.361088_pt1 | contig 61619 bp, 59 predicted proteins | sample MGYA00511116_ERZ773115 | MGnify/ENA primary metagenome ERZ773115 (study PRJEB29015, sample SAMEA2737869) | human gut metagenome | biome: human gut; feature: human-associated habitat; material: faeces | place: China | collected 2012 ... | reverse complement strand
ACAGAATCCTGAGAACCAACCATACGGAACTCAAATTTATTTCCTGTGAATGCAAACGGTGATGTACGGTTACGATCGGTTGCATCCTTCATAAAATCAGGAATGGTCTTAACACCAGTCTCAAGCTTTCCACCCTTTAAACTGTGAGTAGCAGTACCGGTTGAGATCAACTGATTCAACACATCGCCAAGCTGATCTCCTAAGTATACGGAAAGGATTGCAGGTGGTGCCTCGTTCGCTCCTAATCTATGATCGTTTCCTACATCTGCAGCTGCCGCACGAAGAAGAGCTGCATGCTCATCGACAGCCTTTAAGATACAGGTAAGCACCAGTAAGAACTGTACATTCTCATGAGGGGTCTTGCCAGGCTCCAGTAAGTTGATTCCATCATCCGTTGTGATAGACCAGTTATCGTGTTTACCAGATCCGTTCACACCTGCGAATGGTTTCTCATGAAGTAAGCACTGTAATCCATGACGTCCGGCAACTTTCTTTAATGTCTCCATGATCAACTGGTTGTGATCAACAGCTACGTTACACTCTGCATAGATTGGAGCCAACTCATGCTGTGCCGGAGCAACCTCGTTATGCTGTGTCTTGGCTGATACACCGAGTTTCCAGAGTTCTTTATTGACATCCTTCATGTAAGCGGCGATTCGCTCCCGGATGGCTCCGAAGTAATGATCATCCATCTCCTGACCCTTCGGAGGCATTGCGCCGAAAAGAGTACGTCCTGTGAAGATGAGATCCTTACGCTGTAAATACTTCTCGCGATCTACAATGAAGTACTCCTGCTCAGGTCCGACAGAAGGTGTTACCTTCTTGGATGTTGTATTTCCAAATAATCTTAATAAGCGAATTGACTGTGTATCAATTGCTTCCATGGAACGAAGAAGCGGTGTCTTCTGATCCAAAGCTTCACCTGTGTATGAACAGAAAGCGGTAGGAATGCAAAGTGTTGCACCTGCTGCATCCTGACGAACGAATGCCGGTGAAGTACAATCCCACGCTGTATAACCTCTTGCCTCAAATGTTGCACGAAGTCCACCAGATGGGAAAGAAGAAGCGTCCGGCTCACCTTTGATCAGTTCCTTGCCGGAGAAGCTCATCAGAACCTTGCCGTTTGGCATCGGTGCTGTAATAAAGGAATCATGCTTCTCAGCGGTAACACCGGTCAGTGGCTGGAACCAATGTGTATAATGTGTTGCACCTTTTTCGATGGCCCACTCCTTCATCTCATGGGCAACGACATCTGCTGTCTCAAGGTCTAATTCCTTGCCCTCCTCCATTACTTCATGGAGTTTCTTGTACACTTTCTTAGGAAGACGTTCCTGCATTACCGCATCGTTGAATACGTTTTCCCCGAAAATGTCTGCGACGTTATAATATTCACTCATTTTCCCAACATCCTTTCTTTCCACAACCAATCCCCTTGATTGTTCGCTTAATTTTCATATGAAGTCACGCATCTTTTTACTAAAAAAGGGCATTCCAAGCCTAGTTGGAACGCCCTCGTTCATGTCTCATATGATTTCTGAAACTAAGATAACTCTTTCCAAACCAAAATGCAACCATTTTTTCAAAATTTAATTAGTTTTATCTAATTTGTCTATTTTTGTTGTATTTTCTGTTTTTTTTTGTGTGTTTTCAATAAAATGCTACTATTTATACTTTATAGTACCATTTATGCGTAAAAAATAAGGGAAGCACCCCCTTGGTGCTTCCCAATATATTTCGATTATTCAGCTTTTCCAACAGAACCGAACAGTTCCATCTTCTCCTTAACAGTAGCCTTGATAGCCTCTGCACCAGGAGCAAGCAACTTACGAGGATCAAATCCCTTACCCTCTAAGTCCTTACCAGCCTCAATGTATTTACGTGTAGCATCTGCGAAAGATAACTGGCACTCTGTGTTAACGTTGATCTTAGATACGCCAAGAGAGATAGCCTTCTTGATCATGTCTGCAGGGATACCTGTACCACCGTGAAGAACTAATGGCATCTCACCTGTCTTAGCCTGGATAGCATCGAGAGTCTCGAAGCTAAGTCCCTGCCAGTTTGCAGGATACTTTCCGTGAATGTTACCGATTCCTGCTGCAAGCATATCTACGCCAAGATCAGCGATTGTCTTGCACTCTTCAGGATCTGCGCACTCACCCATACCAACAACTCCGTCTTCCTCTCCACCGATGGAACCAACTTCACACTCAATAGAAAGACCTAAGTTATGAGCAACGTTTACTAACTCTGTAGACTTAGCAAGGTTCTCCTCGAATGGGTAATGAGAACCATCGAACATGATGGATGTAAATCCAGCCTTAATACACTTGTAGCATCCTTCGTATGTTCCATGATCTAAGTGAAGAGCTACAGGAACTGTAATTCCAAGTTCCTCGTCCATAGCCTTAACCATAGCAGCAACTGTACCGAATCCTGTCATGTACTTTCCAGCGCCCTCAGATACACCAAGGATAACAGGGCTCTTGAGCTCCTGAGCGGTAAGAAGAACGGACTTTGTCCACTCTAAGTTATTGATATTGAACTGACCAACTGCATAGTGGCCTGCTTTTGCTTTCTTAAGCATTTCTGTTGCAGATACTAACATTTGAATATCCTCCTAATCTCATAAGTTATTTTGATTATATTACATAATCCGCCAAAAATAAAGTTAAAAAATTAACAATTCAGCAGAAGATTGTGACCCTTTTATTCAAATTTCGGATAATTACTTCCTCATGCTCGCCTCCGAACTCTCCGTCGAGTGTCCATGCAATCTGCTCGCGCGCCGTAATCTTGACTTCATTCGTCTTAAATGAATAGATTAGATCCGAATCATCGATCATATTGGTCAGACATGCAAGAATCTCATTTAATTCAATCGGATTGTGCGGCTTCTTGATCAGTGTCACTTCAAACACACCATCATCCAGTTTCACATCCGTTCCTGTCATTCCCTTAAATCCACCGACCGACACAGAATTGGTCACCATTCCATAGATGAATTCATCCTGAAAAACATGTTCCTCATATTCTACCTGCATATTATAAGAAAGGATGTCATGCAGATGCTTCGCGCCCTCCATAATATAAGCAACATGTCCAAAAATATTCTTCAGCTGTTGCGATGTCTTATAAGACACCTCCGTAAAAAGGCCAAACGCCGCAACATACACAAAGGTGTCGCTATTAAAGTCACCAATATCACACGGGAAAGGATTCTTTCCCACCGCAACCTCTGCTGCTTTCACCATCTCCTTCGGAATTCCGAGTGAGTTTGCAAAATCATTCGTACTTCCTGCCGGAATATAACCAATCGGTGTATTCGTATCACTTTTGATCAGACCGGTCACGACCTCATCGAGCGTGCCGTCTCCTCCGCTGCATACAATACGATCGAAATTTGCTGCCTCTTCCATGACCTTGCGCGTCGCATCTGCCCGCGCCTGCGTCGTGTAGATTGTCACATCATATCCGGCCTTAACCATAATATCAACGATATCCACCAGATTATTTTTGATCTGTCCCTTTCCGGAATGTGGGTTAAAAATAAACAATAGCTTTTGACTCATACTCATCCATCCTTAAAGATTCTCTGCGATCTCCGCAAGTTTGTGAAGTCTGTGATTCACTCCGGATTTACCAACCGGCGGATCTAAAAAAGTCCCCAGTTCTTTCAATGTTGCATCCGGATGGTCCAACCTTGCCTGCGCAATCTCGGCAAGCTGCACCGGCAGATCTTCAAATCCGATTGTCTCCCTGATCTTCTTAATATCCTCCATCTGCTTGACCGCCGCATTCACTGTCTTGTTAATGTTTGCCGTCTCACAGTTTACCTTGCGATTGACCGAGTTACGCATTTCTTTCAAAATGCGCACGTTTTCCAGCTGCATGAGAGCCACATATGCTTCCATCACATTGAGCATATCCACAATCTGCGAGCCTTCCTTTAAATACAAAACAAAGCGTTCTTTGCGCTCCACAATCTTGGCATCCGCGTCGAAGCTGTCGATCAGCTGCTGCAGCTGCTTTGCTTGCTCATATGTATGACAGACGATTTCAAAATGATACGACTTATTCGGATCACTGATGGATCCCGCCGCCATAAATGCACCACGGATAAAAGCCCTCTTGCAACAGGTTCGCTGCACAAGCAGTCCGTCTGCGCGCTGCATTTCAAGTGGCTCACTGCCCTCTTCCGCGGAATTCCACCGGAGCGTGCGTAACACTTCGGCGCTCTGCTCTTCACTCAGTCCTTCCATCGTATCAAAACCGAACGCTTTCTGAATTAAAGTCCGAAACTTGTCCGTAAGCAGTTCGTTATCCGAAGACAACTTCAATATCATGGGGATTTTTTCCTCTGCCCGCCCATCTTCTAAGGTGTGCTCCGGTCGCTTCGTTTCTTCTGTCAGCATCGGCTCCAGCACGCCTTCAAGCTCCAGCATTCCAGCCAGCTCCGCGAGCTGACAATGCCGGCTTTTGCTGCACTGTCTCGCCAGTTCGGACTTTACATCACTTGAAAAAGACATACTACTTTCCTCTCAATGCATCTTTGCCGATATCACGATGTTCGATCTTGAGACCATATTCCGAATTTCCGTCCAGCCGCTTGTACAGTTCATTCGCAAGCGTGACGGAACGGTGCTTGCCTCCGGTACAGCCGATTGCGATCACGAGCTGATTCTTTCCTTCCGATATGTAGTTCGGGATCAGGAACTTGATCAGATCCTCCAGCTTGTCTAAGAAGATCTTCGTCTCCTCGAACTGCATCACGTACTGCTGAATCTCCACATCGTTACCTGTCTTCGCGCGCAATCCCTCCACATAATACGGATTCGGCAGGAAACGCACATCCATCACAATATCCGCATCTGCCGGAATTCCATATTTGAATCCGAAGGAAAGTACTGTGACAAACAGACTCTTAAATTCCTCATCGTGGATAAAAATGCGCTCCAGCTCAGATTTCAATTCTCTTGTCAGAAGACGGCTGGTATCGATAATATAATCTGCCTGATCCTTTAAGAAAGCAAGTTCTAAGCGTTCTCTCTCAATACCTTTGTCCACTCTCTCATCCGGTGCAAGCGGATGGGAGCGTCTCGTCTCCTTGTAACGTTTAATCAGAACATTATCCTCTGCATCAAGAAAGAGGATCTCGTACTTGACATCCTTCTGTGCCAGGACATCAAGCATTCCCTCTACGGTCTGCAGATGTTCTCCGCTTCGCGAATCGATACCAATCGCGATCCGTTCTACCTTTGTATGAAAATTGGTTGTAAAATCTACCAGCTTATCCAGCAAAGGAATGGGAAGATTATCGATACAGAAAAATCCCATATCCTCCATCATCTTCATCGCCGTACTTTTGCCCGCACCGGACATTCCCGTCACTATAACAAATTGCAATCTTCCCATTCCTTTCCCTGCTATCTTCCTATATGCCGACGCGCCTAAAACTCACCCAGCATCTTTACCTCAGGCTCAAGCATGACACCAAACTGTGCCTTTACTTTGTCCTGCACATCCTGCATCAACTGACGCACTTCCTGCGCTGAGGCATTCTTTCTGTTGATCACAAATCCGCAATGCTTCTCCGAGACCTGCGCATCACCGACGCGGTAACCGCGAAGACCGGCATCCATGATCAGTTTTCCTGCAAAATATCCCTCCGGGCGCTTAAAGGTACTTCCGGCACTTGGATATTCGAGCGGTTGTTTCTCGATACGCTTGTTTCTGAGTTCTTCCATCTGTGCGCGGATTTCTTCCTCCGGCTTGTAGCCAAGTTCGATTTCCGCTTCTAGTACAATATACTGCTGCTCAGGCACACAACTGTGACGATAAGAGAGATCCATCTCACTTACATCAAGTGTTTTCAGCTCTCCCTCCGGCGTCAGAACCGTCACCGTTCTTAAGATATCCTTCATCTCTCCGCCGTATGCTCCGGCATTCATGGTTACAGCTCCACCGACGCTTCCAGGAATTCCTGCAGCAAACTCCATTCCACCGAGTTCTGCTGCGGCAGCCTTTGCTGCAACCTGTGACAGCAATGCGCCTGCCCCCGCCGTAATGTGGTTCTTATCTACCATAATCTGATTCATTGCCGAACCGATCTCTACAACTAATCCCCGGATTCCTTTATCACCAACTAACAGATTACTTCCGTTACCGATCACAGTGATTGCCATCCCGCACTTCTTTGCAACCGCTAACACTGCTGCAATCTGCTCCCTGTCCGGGCATACGAAATAGTCTGCCGGGCCGCCGATACGAAATGTCGTATGACGGCTCATCGGTTCGTCCTTCAGTACCTGCAGTTCCGGCAATGCAGTTGTAATCTCATCATAAAAATGCGACATTATGCCTCCTTTAAAAACGCAATATAGCCGCGATATGCTTCATATAAATCAACCTTGCTGATAATCTCCCAAGGTGCATGCATGTTCAATACTGCCACACCACTGTCAATGACATTCATATCGTAATTCGCAAGGATATAGGCGATCGTTCCACCGCCACCCTGATCCACTTTACCAAGTTCAGCGGTCTGGAAAGAGACTTCATTCGTATCCATAATATTGCGAAGCTTCGCAACATACTCTGCATTGGCATCGTTGGATCCGCTTTTGCCTCTGGATCCTGTGTATTTATTGAATACCAGGCCTTTTCCGAAAAAGGCGCTATTGCGTTTCTCCATAACTGATGGATAGTTCGGATCAAATGCAGCCGATACATCCGAAGATAATACCTTGGAATTCTTTAATGCTCTGCGCACAGCAAGCTCACTATAATTTCCGGCAAGATTTAACACCTCTGCCACACAGTTTTCGAAGAAACGTGACTGCATTCCGGACGCACCGACACTTCCGATCTCTTCCTTGTCAACAAGCAGACATACGCTTGTGTACTGTGGCTTCTCCACTGCCAGGATTGCCTCAAAAGACGGATATGCACACACTCTGTCATCGTGTCCGTATCCCATGATCATGCTGCGGTCAAAGCCGTAATCTCTCGCTTCACCAGCCGGCACAACCTCGATCTCTGCGGAGAGGAAATCATCCTCCTCAATTCCATACTCTGTAGCAAGGATATCAAGAATGTTTGCCTTGACACGATCCTTCATCTCTTTTTCGTCTTCCTTATTATCTGCAGTCTTTGGAATACTTCCAATCAGTAGATCGAGATTCTCGCCCTCGATCACCTTGGCAGCCTTCTTCTCCATCTGGTCAGCAGACAGATGGATCAGCAGATCGCTCACGCCAAATACCGGATCCCCCGGCTTGTCGCCGATATTAACCTTAACTGTAGTTCCATCCTTCTTGCAGATGACACCGTGCAAAGCCATCGGTAACGTTACCCACTGATATTTCTTCACACCGCCGTAATAATGGGTGTCGAGCATTGCCATCTGGGTATCCTCATAGAGAGGAACCTGCTTTAAGTCCAGACGAGGGGAATCAATGTGTGCGCCGAGAATATTCATTCCATCCTGCAGTCCCTTCTCACCCATGACAAAAAGAGCCAGACCCTTGCCCATATTGTTGGCAACGATCTTATCCCCGGCTTTCACACTTGCACCGGAAGCGATGAGTTCATCCATATCCTGAAAACCTGCTTCTTTTGCCTTCTCATACAAACTTGCGGTACACTCACGCTCCGTCTTGCACGCGGAGATAAACTTACGATACTCCTCTGCGAACTGAAATACTTCGTCTCTCTTCTTTCCCTGTGGGTACTTCTCCCACGCATTCTTCTTTTCCACTATCTTTTCCCTACTTTCTATTTCTTTTAATCTTCCTCAAGTCTTCCCTTGGTCAGATTCTCCTGCACTCTGCGGTACAGTTCCTGTGCCGCATTATAGCCCATCTTCTTCTGTCTGTGATTGACCGCTGCCGTCTCACAGATGACAGCCAGATTTCGTCCCGGACGAATCGGCAGCGAATGACATACGACCTTGTTGCCAAGATACTCAATGTATTCCTCCTCAAGTCCCAGGCGGTCATAATCCGCATCCTTCTTCCAGTCCTCCAGCTTGATGACCAGATCGATCTGCTGCTTCTCCTTCACGCACTCAACACCGTAAAGTGTCTTAACATCAATGATTCCAATACCTCTGAGCTCGATAAAGTGACGGGTCACATCCGGAGATGTTCCGATCAGAGTGTGCTCATTGATCTTGCGGATCTCCACCACATCGTCCGTAACAAGACGATGTCCGCGTCGGATCAGTTCGAGCGCAGCCTCGCTTTTACCGATTCCGCTGTCACCGGTGATCATCAGACCCTCACCATAGACATCGACCAGTACGCCGTGAATGCTGATGCAAGGCGCCAGCTGCTCACCAAGCGTATAGATCAACTCCGCGGTAAATTCGGAAGTAGATCTTCCGGTACCGAGTACCGGTACATGGTTCGCCAGTGCCTCCTTCAAAAAGATCGGATCCGGCGTCAGATTTCTCGAAAAAATAACACACGGAATATCAAACTTAAGGAACGCATCATAACGGATCTGTTTCTCTTCATCGCTCATCTGCTGGATATATGCATACTCTACATTTCCGATAATCTCGACACGAGACTCCTCGAAATGCTCAAAATATCCGGTAAGCTGCAGCGCCGGACGGTTAATATCGGTCGTTGTAATCTTACGCTTTTTTAAGTCGATCTCATCGGTAAAGTTTTTCAGATCCAGTAATTCGGCAATCTTTGCCACACTAACACTACTGCTATTCATCCTTATTTCCCCCGTTTATTTTGTAAATTCCACGCAATCTGTGGTCTGCATGCATCCGATAAATGCGTCATAAATGTGCATTTATTGTACCACGCAAACACTTATATGGCAATTGATGTGTTAACTTTTGAAAAAGGTTACTGTTCACTCGCGCCATTCGCATGAAAGAAGGCATACACTTTCTCCGCCGCCTGCAGATTCATGCTTTCCGTCTCCGCCAGTTCTTCCACCGTTGCCTCCCTGATCTTCTCGATTGATGCGAAGCGCCGCATAAGAGCCTTACGCCTGGTCGGCCCTATGCCCTCGATGTCATCCAACACAGAATGCACCTGTGACTTTGAACGGAGTGACCTGTGGTACTCGATTGCGAAACGATGCGCCTCGTCCTGAATTCTCGTGATCAGCTTAAAGCCTTCCCCGTGCCGGTCGATCGGAATCTCTACATTATGAAAGTATAACCCTCTTGTCCTGTGATTATCATCCTTGACCATACCGCACACCGGAATAGACAGTCCCAGTTCCTCCAGCACCTGCAGACAGATATTCACCTGACCGCGTCCTCCGTCCATCATGATGATATCCGGAAAACGCGTAAAGCTTCCAACCTCCTGCGGCAGATTCTTATCCTTAAGTTCCTGTATCTCCTGCATTCCATGCTTAAAACGTCTTGTCAAAACTTCATGCATCGAAGCATAATCATCCGGTCCCGTCACAGTACGAAGCTTAAATTTACGATAGTCGCTGCGCTTCGGCTTGCCTTTTTCATAAACGATCATAGAACCGACCGTCTCAAATCCATTAATATTGGAGATATCATACGCTTCCATACGATTCAGCCCGTGCATTCCGAGAAGTTCCTCGATTTCCTTGACGGCACCGATCGTTCTTCCTTCCTCACGCTTGATCTTCTCCTTATCCTGATTCAAAACAAGTGAGGCATTCTTGGCCGCCAGCTCCACAAGTTTCTCCTTCATTCCCTTCTGCGGAATGCGGATGTACACACGCCGTCCGCGCTTGGCGCTCAGCCACTCTTCCAATACCGGAATATCCTCGATCGGCTCCTGCAGCATAATTTCACGCGGAATATACGGCGTGCCGGAGTAAAACTGTTTCACGAAATTGACCAGGATATCGCTTGTGCTCTCCTCCGAACCGACGCGCACATGAAAATGATCTCGTCCGATGATCTTACCGCTTCGGATAAAAAATACCTGCACCACTGCATCCGTATCATCACTCGCCAAAGCGATAATATCCTTATCCTCGCCATCCGTATTCGTAATCTTCTGTTTCTGCGCGATCTGCTTCACACTGCCTAACAGCTCCCGATACTCAATTGCTTTCTCAAACTCCATCGCCTGTGAAGCTTCCACCATCTTTGTCTCGAGCATCTTAATGACCGGCGTATAATTTCCGTTTAAGAATTCCAGCACCTGGCTGACACGCTCACCATATTCTTCCTTATTAACATATCCCTGACAAGGTGCACTGCATCTGTGAATATGATAATTCAGGCAGGCACGCTCCGCTCCGATATCCCGCGGCAGCTTCCGGTTGCAGGTGCGAAGCTGATAGATTTTATTGATCAGCTCAATCGTATCCTTCACCGCTCCGGCACTTGTGTACGGTCCGAAATAACGGGACTTATCCTTTTTTAACTGGCGCGAAAAAAGCACACGCGGGAAATCCTCCCCCATTGTCACGCGGATGTAAGGGTATGTCTTATCATCGCGAAGCATGGTATTGTATTTTGGCGTGTGTTCCTTGATCAGATTGCATTCAAGCACCAACGCTTCCAGCTCGGAATCCGTGATAATGTACTCGAATCTCGCAATATGCTCCACCATCTGCTTCTTCTTGATTCCCTCATCGTGGCTTGGCTGAAAATACTGCCGCACGCGTTTGCGCAAGCTTACCGCTTTCCCGATGTAGATGATGGCATCTGTTTTATCATGCATAATATAAACTCCCGGTTGATCCGGGAGTTTACGTAATTCTTCTTGAATGTCAAACATCAATTATTCCTCAAACATATCATCCGTTGCCGGTGCGATCGTCTGCTCCGGTGCCTTCGCCTCATCCTGCTTAGCCCCCTCCGTCTCCGGCATCAGTGAATCCTTCTTATCACTTTCTTCCTCAGGAATTCCCTTCATCTCGCGGAAGATCTTCATGAATTCCTTACCGGTGATGGTCTCTTTCTCATAGAGATACTCGCTGATATGATCCAGCACATCGCGATTCTCTCTCAGCATGTTCATCGCTGTCTCATAGCTCTCATTGATGATTGTAAGCACTTCTTTATCAATCTGTCCCGCAGTATCCTCACCGCAGATCAGACCTGCGCGTCCGTCAAGATACTGGTTCTCAACAGTAGCAAGGCACATCATTCCAAACTTATCCGACATACCGTACATGGTAACCATCGCACGGGCAATCTTCGTTGCCTGTTCGATATCGTTCGCCGCACCACTCGTTGCCGACTCAAACACGAGAACCTCCGCTGCACGTCCGGCCATATAAGTCGTGATCTTCGCAAGCAGCTCATCCTTCGTCTCTAAGTACTTCTCCTCCTCCGGAGTCTGAAGCGTATAACCAAGTGCGCCCATCGTACGAGGAACGATCGTAATCTTCTGTACCGGTTCCGTATTCTTCTGTAATGCGGATACCAAAGCGTGACCAACTTCGTGATAAGAAACGATCTTGCGCTCCTTATCGCTCATCACGCGATCCTTCTTCTCTTTGCCGCCGACAGCCACAAGCTCGAATGCCTCAAACAGATCCGACTGGTTCACAAACTTACGGTTATGCTTGACTGCATTAATTGCTGCCTCATTGATCATGTTGGCAAGATCCGAACCAACCAGTCCGGCAGTTGCCAGAGCAAGTGCATCCAGATCTACGGTCTCATCCATATGAACATCCTTGGAATGAACCTTCAAAGTCTCAAGACGTCCCTTGAGATCCGGCTTATCAACGATAATACGGCGGTCAAAACGTCCCGGACGAAGCAATGCCTTATCCAGTACTTCCGGACGGTTCGTTGCCGCAAGAATCAAAATTCCTTTCGACGGATCAAAACCATCCATCTCCGCCAATAACTGGTTCAATGTCTGCTCGCGCTCATCGTTACCTCCGCCGTATCTGCTGTCACGGCTTTTACCGATGGCATCGATCTCATCGATGAAGATGATACAAGGTGCCATCTTCTGTGCTTCCTTAAACAGATCTCGCACACGGGAAGCACCGACTCCGACGAACATCTCTACGAAATCCGAACCTGCCAGTGAGAAGAACGGAACTCCGGCTTCTCCTGCAACAGCCTTTGCAAGAAGTGTCTTACCAGTTCCAGGAGGTCCGACAAGAAGTGCTCCCTTCGGAAGCTTCGCACCGATGTCACGGTACTTTTTCGGATTGTGCAGGAAATCAACAACTTCCTGCAGCGATTCCTTCGCCTCATCCTGTCCCGCAACATCCTTAAATGTCACACCGGTTGTCTTCTCCACATAGACCTTGGCGGTTGTCTTGCCGACGCCCATCGCGCCGCCGCCCATCTTCTTCATCAGCATTCCAAACAGGATCCACAAGATCACAAGCGGAATGACAAAGCTTAAAATATTAAGAAGCCAGGTCGAAGTATTGTCCGGAACCGTCGCTGAAATCTCAATCGGATTGCCTTCCGACGTCTTGGATTCCTTCAACGTCTTGATCAGATCCGGATCATTGACCATTCCGGTATAATACGTGATCTTGTAAGCTGCCTTGTCTTCGACAAGTGTGTAGTCGATCTCATAGTTTCCGAATTCAACCGTCTTGATATTGTTGTGTTCGAGCTGCTTTAAGAAATCCGAATATGTAGTTTCCTTGGAGCTCATCTGTGAGAAACGACTTGCAAAAAATGAAATGAAGAACAACGCGACGAGTGTCACCATAATGAAACTTAAGATCATCTGTCCGTTATGGTTGTTCTTCTTATCTCCGTTGTTATTATTGTTGTTTCCGTTATTCCCATTGTTGTAATTATTGTTGCCGCCATTATAATTATTGCCACCGTTATAGTTGCCATTATTATAATTGTTATTCGGTGCCTGATTGTCCATAAGCCCTCCAGTTGTATGCATGCACACAAATTCTCTTGTATTTCGTATCTTTATTATATGTAAAGGTCACTTTAAAATCAACATTTTGTTCGTGAACTTTTCTTATTCTTTCTAAACTTTTTCTAAAAAAGTGTGGAATATTTTGATCTTAGGCTGTATAATATGTAAGTTATTAGTATCGCTTAATATTTTACAATTTGAGGAGGATAATTATGCCTGTTAAATACGTCTTTGTCACTGGTGGTGTTGTTTCCGGTCTCGGAAAAGGAATTACCGCCGCATCTCTTGGACGTCTGCTGAAGGCTCGTGGCTACAAAGTCACTATGCAGAAGTTTGACCCATATATCAACATTGATCCGGGAACCATGAACCCGATCCAGCACGGTGAGGTATTCGTTACCGATGATGGTGCTGAGACAGATCTCGATCTTGGACACTATGAGAGATTTATCGACGAGAGTCTGACAAAGAACTCCAACGTAACAACCGGTAAGGTTTACTGGTCTGTATTACAGAAGGAACGACGCGGCGATTACGGCGGAGGAACAGTTCAGGTTATTCCACATATTACGAACGAGATCAAGAGTCGTTTTTACCGCAACTTCACTTCCGATGATATGCATATCGCCATCATCGAAGTCGGCGGAACCGTCGGAGATATCGAAAGTCAGCCTTTCCTTGAGGCAATCCGTCAGTTCCAGCACGAAGTCGGACACGAGAATGCGATCTTGTGTCACGTTACACTGATCCCGTATCTGCGTGCTTCCGGAGAGCTTAAGACAAAGCCTACACAGGCCAGTGTTAAGGAGCTTCAGGGAATGGGTATCCAGCCGGATATCATCGTATGCCGCTCCGAGCAGCCGCTTGATCAGGGACTCAAGGATAAGATTGCATTGTTCTGTAATGTACCAAATTCTCACGTACTGCAAAATCTTGATGTTGAATATCTCTATGAGGCACCACTTGCAATGGAGAAAGAAAATCTTGCCAAGGTTGTCTGTGAAAGCTTAAAGCTTGACTGTCCGGAACCGGATCTTACCGACTGGAAACAGATGGTCAACGATCTTCGTCATCCTGATAAGGAAGTGAAGATTGCACTGGTTGGAAAATATACTGCATTACACGATGCTTACATCTCAGTTGTTGAGGCATTGAAGCATGGTGGAATCCCGCTCCATGCAACCATCGATATCAAGTGGGTGGATTCCGAGGAACTGACTGCCGACAATGTAGACAGCGTTCTTAACGATGTAAATGGTATCCTTGTTCCGGGTGGATTCGGTATCCGCGGCGTTGAGGGCAAGATCCTTGCAGCCCGCTACGCAAGAGAGAACAATATCCCATACCTTGGACTCTGCCTTGGTATGCAGGTAGCGATCATCGAATTTGCAAGACATGTTTGCGGCTACAATGACGCACACAGTATTGAGCTTGATCCGAACACAACCCATCCGGTTATTGCTTTGATGCCTGACCAGAATGGTGTTGAAGATATTGGCGGAACATTAAGACTTGGCGCTTACCCATGTATCCTTGAGAAAGATTCCAAGGCATACAGCGTATATGGAACCGAAGAGATTTCCGAGCGTCATCGTCATCGTTATGAGGTGAACAATGATTACCGTACCGCTTTACTCGAGCATGGTATGAAGCTTTGCGGAACTTCTCCTGATGGAAGAATCGTAGAGATGATCGAGATTCCGGATCATCCATGGTTTATTGCCACACAGGCGCATCCGGAGCTTAAGTCCCGTCCAAACCGTCCACATCCACTTTTCCGTGGTTTCGTGGAAGCTGCTACCAAATGCAAGAGATAACCGATTGTAAATCATATGCCCCCGGATTTATTTCCGGGGGCTTTATTTACGCGAAAGTCCGTGTCTGCGCGAAACCCTGACAGCCGCATGCTGACCGGCAATGTTCAAAAGACTTGAACCACTCACGCATTTTCCAATATTCCTGCCCTTGTCAATCAAATGACCGTTTATTATAATGAATGTGATCAGATGGAATAGCATCCATTATAATCAGAGGAGAAAGTCATATGCCCAAATCAACGAATCAGAAGCAAAAGATGTTGCTTATTCTTGATTATTTACAAAAGCACACCGATGAGACGCATGATGCGACAACACCACAGTTGATCGACTATCTTGCCGCCAACGGAATCAAAGCGGAGCGCAAGAGCATCTACAACGATATTCAGACACTGATTGATTTCGGATACGATATCGTGCGCGGTCCTGGCCCGCATGACGGCTACCAGCTTCTCTCCCGCGACTTTGAACTTGCGGAAGTCAAGCTTCTCGTCGATCTGGTGCAGTCTTCCAAGTTTATCACAACGAAGAAGTCGCGAGAACTGATCAGCAAGCTTCAGCATCTCGTCAGCGAAAACGATGCCAGAAAACTGCAGCGTCAGGTTGTCGTCACAGACCGCAACAAGGCACTCAACGAGAACATCTACTACAGTGTCGATGTCATCTATGCCGCGATCGCCGACAACAGGCAGATCCGCTTTCAATACTTCGACTGGGATGTCAAAAAGCAGATGGTTCCGCGCAAGGCCGGCGCAGTCTACGAGATCAGCCCGTGGCTTCTCACCTGGGACGACGAGAACTACTATCTTGTCGCGTATGACAGTGCCGCAACCTGTATGAAGCACTACCGCGTGGACAAAATGCTGCACATTGAATTATCGGAAAGTCCCCGCGAAGGGCGCGATGTGTATGAGAAGATCGATGTGGCAGCCTACTCGAAGAAGACGTTCGGCATGTTTGCCGGCGAGGAGGAAACGATCCAGCTTCTGTGCGACAACGCCTTGATCGGTGTCATTGTCGACCGTTTCGGAAGCGATGTTGCGCTTCGTCCCTACGATGATACGCACGCTTTGGCCCACATGAATATCGCGGTCAGCCCGCAGTTTTTCGGGTGGCTTGCCGGTCTCTCCGGACGCGTGACCATCTACGCGCCGCAAAGCCTTGCCGCATCTTACAAAGACTACCTGCAGCATCTTCTGGACGGCTGCTAAATGGATGATTTCTCCCTATTTTCTAAGGGAGAATTTGAGACATTGCCTCGTAGAGGTTCGGATACCAATTATAGTTCCACAATCAGAGTATGGAAACACCAATCAGGCAATTGCCTGCAAAATACACACATAAAAGGAGGAAAAAAACATGAATTTACCGAAAGATCCGGTGATGCTGCTGTCCGTTGTAAATACGCAATTGCGCGACCATTATGCAACGCTCGCAGAGATGGCTGCCGCATACATGACCGATGCAACCGAAATCATTGCCAAGCTTGATGCGATCAATTATCATTACGATGAAAAACAAAACCAGTTTATATAGCAAATTCTCAGGACATGTAATAAGCTGACCATTCGTGCCAGGAAATTCAAAGGCACATATTAACGCCTAGAAAGGAAGTACCAATATGTCTGTCAGTTGTGACTTTTGTGCATATAATGAATACGATGAAGAGGACGAAGCTTACTACTGCTCCGTCAATATGGATGAGGACGATATGGCGCGCTTTATGCAAAGCAGTTACCGTGAGTGTCCGTATTACCGCTCCGGAGATGAATATAAGGTCGTTCGCCACCAAATGTAAAAAGAGCCATTTCCGGCTCTTTTTTCATATCGACAAGGTGTATCACTTTACACAATTCGACAGTCCCTTTTTCTATCCCTGTATAAGTCTTACTGTGACTTTTTTTTCAAATGTAGCACCATTCCAACGAAAACAAAGACAAGTCCGATCAAAACAGCCCCAACTTCCATCTGCATATGAAGGTCGCGATCCATCAGCTGCACCCATCCCATCTGATTTCCGATGCCAAGACTGACTCCACAGACAGCAATCAAAATTCCGGCTTTTGCGAATCCGTTGCAAGGCAGATAGCGGATTGCAAGGAATATCAGCCAGGCTGCCGCCACATAAAAGCTTGATACCACAAGCAGATCGTGAATAGCATTCGGATAATCGATACAAAATGCAAAGATCATCAGATAAAACCAGACCGTGTCCCAGATCATGCACAAAAGTCCTTTGTGATTCTGAAACGTTTCCGGCAGATCCGCCTGATAAGCCACGATTGGAAACAGCGGCAATGACAGTCCGAATACCGTCGAGAAAGCGATCTCCGCGAACCGCAAAATGCCTCCGTTATCAAAGAACATTTCCGTAAAGAAAATAACCAAAAGCAATGCGATCGTCGAGAAAATGATCGTCTTTGAAAGTTTCTTTTTTGTAGATACAAGCGGCACAACGGTAAGTCCTGCCACAAGAAGCATGGATGCGATCAGCACCGCGTCGGTCTTGAAATCGGAATATCCCGGCAGCGTCAGCATCAGCACGATGATCACCGGCAGGATCAGAATACCTGCTATAACGATTCCGGTCTTGAATGCAAGAGATCGTTCCTTTTTCTCATGCCTTTTTAAGATCTCATGCGTTTCGGACAACAGATCGGCTTCGATCTTATCGTCGTCCATCTCCGCAAGCACTCTTGTGCACGCAGCACAATCTTTTAAATGTTCCTCGACCATTGCAGAGCTCGCGGCGCTGCACACATGATCATGGTACAGAGGCAGTATATCCTGAATAATTTCACACGAAACGTTTTTCATATTAATCCATCCTTTCCTTAATTTTGAGTTTGGCTCGGTGGTAAGTGACCCTTGCCCAACTCTCGGTACGTCCAAAGATCTCTGCAATCTCCGCAAATGCCAACTCGCCAAACACCCGAAGTTCAAATACTTCTTTGTATGGTTCCTCGAGTTCATGTAACAGCTTATGTATCGCAAAAGAAGATTCTTTTGTTATAAAATCGTCCTCGACATGAGTGTAATCACTGAAAATTTCGATGTCATCGGACGCATCGGAAATCCTTTTGCTTTTACGGAAATGATCATTGCAGAGATTCTTTGCAATCGAGCACAGCCATGTGTATTCCGCAGCTTCTTTCTTAAAGTCCGACTTGGCAGTCATCGCTTTAAAAAAGGTACTCTGTGTGATTTCTTCCGCAAGTCCCGGGTCTTTTACGATATTCATCACAAACGAGTATACCTGCATAAAATAGGTGTGGTATATTTTTTCGGCATTCATGGTCACTCACCTCCTTCCCGATTTCATAAGTTAGACGGAGAAATATCCGATTCGTTACAAATTTTTTCCGTTTTTATTATAAGCAAAAAGAACTCAGGAAGTCTATCACGAACTTCCCAAGTTCTTGGTTCGATAACGCAGATTGTAATGACATAAAATCATTGAAATCTTTCAAAATTCATCGATTTCAAAAATTACTGCTTATCTTCTTTCTTACTTTTGTTCTTTGCCTGACGGTTGATCAGACGCTCGATCAGTTCTACCGATTCCTCGATACCGTAGCATGCACTGTTGATGCACAGATCGTAGTTGATCGCATCGCCCCAATGCTTTCCGGTATAAGAATGATAGTAATTCTGGTGTTTATGATCCATCTTACGGATCATCGCGATTGCCTGCTTAATATCCATATTCTTTACTTCCATCATACGGCTCACACGCTGCGCGAACGGTGCAGTAATAAAGATACTGATATGTGGAATGTGCTGACCGGTAAGTACAACGTCTGCACATCGTCCGATTACGATCATATCTTCCTTCTTGGCAAGTTCGCAGATCAGATCACTCTGTTCAAAGAACAAAGCATCCTGCTTGGACAGACCATGGTAGCGGCTGAAAGAACTCGTCTTCTCGATATCCGCACCGAATTTCTTCTCATCTCTACGTGTGATGATCTGGTTTAATACCGCTTCATCATAGTAGTTGATGTGCAGGGATTCGGATAAGGCGAATCCGATGTCGGTTCCCGCACTGCCGCTGGAACGGCTGATACAGATAACAAGATGATCCTCATCCGAGAACTTCTTACTTAAGATGGAAGAGTTCATATCCGCCAGATCCTGATCGACGATATCGACCGAACCGAAGCTCTCCGGGATCGCCATAATCTCTTCATAGATCTCATTGTACTCCACCATCATCTCGTGGCGAAGATCTTTATCGCGAATCGTTCTTGCCATATTACCGATTAAGGCAAATTCACTACGAAGGATGTGTCCCTGAGGATTTCTCTCGATCAAAAAAGCAAGATCCTCTATGGTACGCTTACGGTTACCGGAAAGCGTACGTCCCAGCTCCGAACCGGAAGACTTATATACTTTAGCATCCAGTTCGTAGATTCTGGTAGCTAACTGCAGACTTTTTTCATGATCAATTTTCATAGTCTTCTACCTCCTACAAAAAGAATACCAATGTGTCAATAATAAACAACGGAATGAGGAACTTCAGCGAGCAAAGCATGTAGCCGAAGAATGACGGCATCTTGATACCGTTCTCATCCGAAATGGATTTCACCATAAAGTTCGGTGCATTTCCGATGTAGGTATTCGCACCCATAAATACCGCACCACAGGAGATTGCCATCAACATCTTGACCGCGATCGTTCCAACGGTTGTGGCGATGCCGCTTGTTGCTCCGAGTGTTCCTGCAGTCGTCAGGAATACCAGATAGGTCGGTGTATTGTCGAGGAAACTTGACAGTGCGCCAGTTGCCCAGAACATCTCAAGCGGATTGGTAAGTCCGAGTTCTGCACCTTTTGCCTTTAAAATCATAAGCGCCGGCTGCATGGTGATAAAGATACCGACAAACAGTACCGCGACCTCCTCGATTGCGCCCCACGTAAAATGGTTCTTGGTTCTGACTTCCGACTTCGTTGTCTTAAAGGACAGAAGCGCGGACAGCAAAATAATTGCAATCTCGATCAGTGACGGATAGCTCAACTGAACCTCTCCAAAAATATGGATTCCGAGTACATTTCCCGAAGCATCCTGAAATGCCGGAAGCGTCGGAAGCGTGCCGCTTAAGATAACAGCAGCGACAATCATTACCATGAAAATAATATTGTGAAGACCATTGACTTTGAACTCGGTCTTAGGTTTTGAGATATCCGGTCTCATACCTATCGCAATATCTCTTCTGTAGGCTCTGCGGTCCAGAAAATAAAATACGGTAAGCATAATTACCATATTAAAAATCAAGATCGGGAACAGATGCATGCTCCAGAAGAACGGAACGCCTCGCATAAATCCCATTAAAAGTGGAGGATCACCGATCGGTGTCAGGCAGCCTCCCATATTAGAAATAAGGAAGATGAAGAACACCATAATGTGACTCTTGTTCTTTCTCCACGAGTTCATCTTGATCATCGGACGAACAAGAAGCATACTTGCTCCGGTTGTACCGATACAACTGGAAAGTAACGTACCGATTGCCAGAAGACCGGTGTTCATTCTCGGCGATCCGACAAAATCTCCTTCCAGATTAATGTTGCCGGATACACAAAAGAGTCCAAACAACAATACGATAAATGTCAAATAATCATTAACAATGCAATCAAGCACTGTCTCCGCAGCATTTCCTGCTCCATATTTCACTGCAAACGGAATGATAAAAAGCAGCGACCATGCAATAACCGCCCATGGACGATTTTTCTCCCACCATTCACCTTTTACAAGCGGAAGAATAGCAATACAAAGCAGCAGGCCTGCAAACGGAATACATAGCCAAAGTGGTATATTTCCCATGACCATTACCTCCTTCAAATCTCAGTCTATTTTACACCGCAATATTTCAAAATGTAATCGTATATTTGTTAGAATTTTAACAATATATTCATACTTTTTTAAGCACTTTTCCTATACATTTTAGAGTTAAATTCCGGAAACGGTTCTGAAATAAAAGCATGCTATACCTACCATTATTTTATGATATGATCCAGGTCCTCTGACATGAAAAGAGCCCTATCCTTTCGGAAGGGACTCTTTTCGAGGAGTTTAGTTATGAAAATGTTTATTAAATAAAAAGGGAATAATGTAAAGGAATGATTTCCGTTTACAAGATATAGTATATGCAGAAATTGTGTCCTTAATATGTCCGTTTTCAAAAAAATATATTAATTCCCCTCATTAAAAGTTAATTTTTTTTTTAGAAACTCTGCAAAATTATTTATAAATCCAACAACATTTTACACAATTCGATTTTTTTGCCGTCTGTCTGGCTGTTTTCAAAGCAGATTGTCCCTTTGCGTTGCTCATCTCTTAGCAGTCCACTCTCTGCAAGACGTCTTCTCATCTCTCTTGCTGTACCTTCTCCTCCGTCGAAAATACGTACTTCCTCGCCTAAAACGCTTTGGATCTGTTCTCTTGCAAATGGATAATGTGTGCAGCCAAGCACCGCAGCATCCACTTTGTGATCCCGATACGAATACAGTAATTCATTTAAATATTTGTGCAGATCCTCTCCATCGAGATCGCCCCGCTCTACAAAGTCCATAAGTCCCGGACATGGAAGCGGGATAATCGTTGCATCGTCCGCATAACGATCCATAAGCTTATGAAATTTTTCCGCATGGATCGTCATCGGGGTTGCCATCACAAGAACCCGCGGATGTTCCATGCAAAAGACTGCCGGCTTTACCGCAGGCTCAATTCCAACGATCGGAATATACGGATACGTCTCGCGCAACACACGAACCGCTGCAGATGTCGCTGTATTGCAGGCAACAACCAAACCTTTAGCGCCCTGATCAAACAACTGCTTTGCACAATCAATTGTAAGTTCCCGCACGATGGACTGCTCCTTCATTCCATACGGAGCATTCTTAGAATCTCCAAAATAAATATAATCTTCCTGCGGCATAATTTTCACTAATTCACGAAGCACACTGATTCCTCCTACTCCGGAATCAAATACAGCGATCGGATTTTGCTTTTCCAACTGATAAGTCAAGAAGTCCACTTCCTTTCTTTTTCATGATGTTGTATGCATCATCATTCTTTCATCTATCGAGAAGACATGTGGTCTTAGGTTATTCTTTCTTTATAAAAAACACTATGCTATAATAAAAATATGTAACAACACACTCTGCACAATAAGAGGAGGCAGGTTATGGCAACAGAAGAAGGGCTTTTCGGTAAATACAAGCAATGCGAATTTTGCAATCGACCTCTTCCAAACGATTATGAGGGTACGCTTTGTCCCCGCTGTAAGGATCATAAATTATTTCATGATGTAAAAGAATTCATCCGTGCCAATCAGGTAAATGAATACGAGGTCGCAGAGCACTTCAAGATTCCCCTCAAGCAGGTCAAGGAATGGATTCGTGAAGGACGAATTGAATACAACACCTCTACTTCATCGAATACAATCTCCGGTATGCATTGCCAGCATTGCGGAGCGCCTGTAACATTCGGCTCTCTTTGTCCAAAATGTCTGAAGATTCTGAACGGCGGACGCGGGACTGCTTCTGCAACATCCGGATTCGACACAAGAATGCACTATCTCGATCATGAGAGCACCAAATAATATGCAAACATAGAACATCCGACCAGGAAAATTCACATAGCAAATTTTCCTGGCCGGATGTTTTATTGTATGTATCAACTTCCAATCGTTAACACATTTTACGCCTGTCTGCGAACAACCTTCTGGCCATACTTCACTTGTACAGCATCCAGATACTCATCATCCGGCTCATACTTGATCAAAATTGTGTTTCCCGCATCGTCCTTAACAATCAGGTCATAATACGGAGTACCCTTCTTATGAGAAGTGTAATCCTTCACCTTAACACTACTGTCATTCTCATAGTTATACACACTGCGGTCTCCAGCCGGTGCAATTGTCACAACATTGTCCATGTTGTAAGTCTCCATTGCTTTGCGGCGGCTCTTGTTCATAACTCTCGCAAAGCGAACCTCTCCGTCAAAATAAGAATATTCATATTCTTTATTTGCCTGAAACGTCAGGACATACCATAATGCTGCAAACAAAATAAATAAGATTGCAAAAATTCCGCTGCTGCATGCCAGAAACAGGGATGCAAGTCCAAGGAACAGCGAAACAGTGGACGCAAGCTTTACCGTAAAAGACTTGCGAACCGGTACTAAAACAAATACTTCAAACATCTCTTGTTCTCCTTTGAATAAACTAGTTTTATTATAGCCTATTTGATACTATTTTGCCATATAATTATTGTTTTTTAAGAAAGTGCAAAAAAATGTTGACAGATGCCCCACTTTCACTTATAATAATCAATGTTCCGCGTGAGTGAGACATGCCTAGTTAGCTCAGTTGGTAGAGCAGAGGACTGAAAATCCTCGTGTCTCTGGTTCGATTCCGGAACTAGGCATTTTTTATTATATAAATTTAGATTGTTTGTAATTCATATCAAGTGCAGGATAGGAGATGGCCGTATGCTTTACTATCTGTTGTTTATAATTATAGGATATTTAATTGGAAGTATTCTTTTCGCGCCCTTATTCGGGCAACTGATTCAGAAGAAAGATATAATCGAAGGAACAAAAGATTTGAATCCGGGGACGGCAAATGCTTTCATGCAAGGTGGGATAGTCTGTGGAATTTTGACGTTGATCGGTGACATGGGGAAAGGATTTCTTCCGATTTTCTTATGTCTGCAATTAAGAGACACTGCTTTGGCGGCACCGTTGTTGAAGATCGATCAGAAAATATGGGGAGAAGTGCCGGAATGGGTTGCAATTATCGGAATGACATTTGTTTTGTTAGCGCCGGTTCTTGGACATATTTTCCCTTTATATCGCCATTTTCAAGGTGGTAAAGGAATTGCAACAACGTTTGGATGTTTGCTTGGATTTGCTCCGAACCTGTTTCCTGCGTTGATTTTAGCATTCTTTTTTATTCTGTTTTCTCTGGTGATAAGGATTACACCGCATTTTTATCGTACGATTGCAACGTATCTGTGTGCGATGGGAATCTTTTTCATATGGGGAGAGACTACAGAACAGAAATTAGGTTTTTTTCTGATTTCGGTTGTAGTGTGTCTGAGGATGCATATGAGTGGGGAACACCGTGAGACATGTAAAGTGAGGTTGTTATGGATGCATTAATCTTATCCTGCAGCACAGGCGGTGGACATAATGCGGCAGGAACTGCGATAAAGGAAGAGTTAGAAGTTAGGGGACATCATGTTACAATGATGGATCCATATGAACTTGTCAGTCATAAGCTGGCTGAGGAAGTCGGCAACATTTATGTCAAGATGGTACAGCATTCACCGAAGCTGTTCGGATTTGTCTATTCGCTCGGAGGAATCGTACGCAATATTCCGGGAAAATCTCCAGTATATTATGCGAATATCAGGGTTGCAAAGAAGCTGCGTCAGTATCTGCAGAAATCTCCTGCGGATGTGATATTGATGCCACATCTGTATCCTGCGGAGCTGATTACTTATCTTAAGAAAAAAGGCGTGTTACTTCCACCAACGATTTTTATCGCGACGGATTATGTGTGTATTCCATTTACGGAAGAGACAAATTGCGATTATTATGTGGTTCCGGGAAAGGCACAGATGGCAGATTTTATTCGAAGAGGAATTCCAAGAGAGAAGCTGCGCCCATACGGAATTCCGGTGAGTCGTGCATTTGATGAAGAGATTGATCCGATGCTTGCCAGGGAAGTACTTGGTTTAGATCCGGATCGATATTATGCTTTGTTAACAGGCGGGAGCATCGGAGCCGGCGATATGAAGAAAACCATTCAGATATTGCTCAGAAAATGGAAAAGGAACAAGCCAAAGGGGACACTGATCGTTGTATGCGGAAATAATGAGAAATTATATCAACATCTGCAGAAAGAATATATGACGTCGAAATATGCGGATAAGCTGATCCTGATTCGTAAGACAAACCAGATGGCATTATATATGAAGGCATGCAATCTGTTTTTGTCGAAGCCGGGCGGTTTGTCATCCACAGAAGCAGCGGTGGTAAAGACCCCATATATCCATATGAATCCAATTCCAGGATGTGAGTCGAAAAATATAACCTATTTTTCAAAGACCGGAATGAGCCTCGCCGTCCGTCATCCGAGTCTGGAACTTACGATGGCTCTAAAGAAATTAGACAAACCGGAAAATGTGCAGAAAATGCGAAAGGCACAGATGACGAATATTCCGCAGGATGCGCGATCGAAAATCTGTGACTGGCTGGAAGCGCTGATTGAAAGGAAGCAGAAAATATAATGATAACAGAAAGCCCACTATTACGTTAGCTGATTGGTAATAGTGGGTTTTATACATATTATAGAGATATATTTACGTGTAAGCCTTTGCCGTTAATTTGGGAATAAATATCACTTTCTACTGCGGCATGGGCTTTTTTGCTCATTTTATAGAACTGTTTGGAGAATTCCTGATCGGCAGAAAAAATCTTACGGACTTTGGAATTCTTGGCAGATTTTAAAAGATCCTCATTAATGGATAACTTGCCGCTTGATTCTAAGGAGACACCGATGTGTTCCAAATCATCGGAATGTTTACTCAGGAATGCTTTCATCTTCTTTAACTGATACTTGGTATCATGATCCGTGGAAGTCTTGGAAGAATCTACCGTGTTGTTATAGGTATCGATGAATGCAGTCAAAGCAGAACGAGTCGTGTCTGAGATTGCCTTATCTTTTTCGTCCGTATCCGAACCATAATCATTTTTCAGTAATCGCTTGGCAGCACGTGTCAGAGCGCGGCTGTCCTCATAGGAGAGTTCAAGCTTGGTGTAATCACTGCGCCCGCTTGTCTTAATGACACTGCGATTGCTTGCATAAAAATTATTCATAAAATAATTGGTTGACAGGCTGACGCCGGATGATACAACTGCCATATTGCTTCTCCTTTTCCTGGTTTCTTTAATTTATATCGGCATTTCTCTTTACAATTTTAATCCCGCCTTGTAAAATATTTTCAATTCTTGCGGTACATCTTTGATGTATCGCGAGGAAATTGCGGTACGTCGGAGATGTAGCACGTGAAAATTGCGGTGCATAGGAAATGTATCGCTGAAAATTGTGCTACATCGAAGTTGTTTGGATCATGTAGCATAGAAAGCAGGGAACATAAATTATGAAGATAGTATTTCTAGATGCGAAGACGATTGGCGAAGATATTGATCTGTCGGGCTTTGATGCATTAGGAGAAGTTGTAAAATATGGCTTTTCTACAGAGCAAGAAGCAAGGGAGCGCTCAAAGGATGCGGACGTTCTGATCCTGAATAAGGTGCAGGTCAATGAGCAGACGATCGGCAAAGCGGATCATTTAAAGCTTGTGTGTGTGACTGCGACCGGAACCAATAATCTGGATAAAGAATATCTGGATAAACGTGGGATCACATGGCGTAATGTTGCCGGGTATTCGACGGAATCCGTGGCGCAGCATACGTTTGCAATGCTTTTTTATCTATTGGAGAAGCTTCCATATTATGACAATTATGTAAAATCAGAGAAGTATGTGAACGACGTGTCGTTTACGCATTTTGCCAAAGCGTTTCATGAATTGTCAGGAATGACATATGGAATTATCGGATTGGGGAATATCGGACGAAGAGTGGCGGATATTGCCAAAGCGTTTGGCTGCCGCGTGATCTATTATTCCACATCCGGCCGCAATTCACAGCCGGGGTATGAGCGGGTGAGCTTTGATGAACTGCTGGAGCAGTCTGATATTGTGTCGATTCACGCGCCGTTAGACGAGAATACGCTCGGACTGATGAACAAAGAGGCATTTGCAAAGATGAAGAAGTCTGCAATCCTTCTGAATGTCGGAAGAGGACCGATCATCAATGAAGCGGATCTGGCAGAGGCTTTGAATAACAAGACGATTGCAGCGGCAGGACTAGATGTGTTGTCCGTAGAGCCGATGCAGGAGGACAATCCGCTTCGTGGAATTAAGGACAGTGAGCGGCTTTTGATTACGCCACATATTGCATGGGCTGGTGTGGAAGCAAGGAACCGGCTGATGGGAATTATCCTGGGACAGATCAAGGAGTTTTTCAAGGCTCATGAATAATTGAAAATCGATGACCGGATGGTATCCGTGCAATGAGAATACGAGGAATCGGCAGGGAGAACTCATATTTTAAGTTGACATTGGATATTATAGTGATATAATCTGATATGGTATCGAAAACTACATGTAAAGCTAATCAATAACAGATATCGATAGACAAAATTGGAAAACTGTATATTGAAAATATACACGATTGTGTGATTGAATATTCTCATTCGGTGAAAAATCCAATATACTTCCAATAGAGTCAAAGAATAAGAGAGAAAACGGAGGAGTAAGAGATGGCAAGTTTAAAAGATGCGGCAGAGAGACAGGCATTTTCAATTGCAATCGATGCAACTTTGAAAAGCCTGAATAAAGATAGAGAGAAGGCATTACTCAATATCGTTAATCTGGTTCAGAAGTTCATGGGAAATAATTTTACTGCAGAGTCCTATGAAGGCGCAAAGAAAATGATTATGAATCCGGAACATAAATGGATGCGTTATGTCAACAGACTTCTTGATGAGACTGATCCACATGTTGCGAAGATGACAGCTTTAAATCTTGGTTATCAGGCAGCGTTTGCCGGAACGAAGAAGATTCGTAAGATGAGAGAAGTTGAGCAGTGTAATATTCCGTGGCTGATCCTGATGGATCCGACCAGCGCATGTAATCTGCGTTGTACCGGATGCTGGGCTGCAGAGTACGGACATAAGCTGAACTTAAGCTTTGAAGAGATGGATAGCATTGTCACACAGGGTAAGGAACTTGGCATATATTTTTATATGATGACAGGTGGAGAACCATTGGTTCGTAAGGCTGATATCATCAAGCTTTGCGAAAAGCATAATGATTGTGCGTTCCACTGCTACACAAACGGAACACTGGTTGATCAGGCGTTCTGCGATGATATGAAGAGAGTCGGTAATCTTTCGCTTTCTATTTCCCTTGAAGGATTTGAGGATGCAAATGATTTCCGTCGTGGCGAAGGTGTATATAAGAAAGTTCTTTCCGCTATGGATTTATTACATGAGAACGGACTGATCTTCGGTAACAGTGTCTGCTACACAAGCAAGAATATGGATGCAGTCACAAGTGATGAGTTCTTCGACCTTCTGATCGAGCATGGAAGCCGCTTTGCATGGTACTTCCATCTGATGCCGGTTGGAATGAAGGCGTCACCGGAACTGATGCCGACAAAGGAACAGCGAGAGTATATTTATCATAGAATTCGTGAGGTTCGTGCAAAGGAAGGCGGAAAAGAGATCTTCGTTATGGACTTCCAGAATGATGGTGAGTTTGTAGGCGGATGTATCGCCGGAGGACGTAACTACTGTCATATTAATCCAAAGGGTGATGTGGAGCCTTGTGTATTCATCCACTATTCAGGAGCAAACATTCGCGAGAAATCACTTCTTGAGTGCTTAAAGCAGCCTCTGTTTATGGCATACAGAGACAATCAGCCATTCAACGAGAACATGCTTCGTCCATGTCCAATGCTTGAGAATCCAGAGATTCTTCAGAAGATGGTACATGAGACCGGTGCTCATTCAACAGATGTTGAGGAAGCTGAGCCGGTAGAGCATCTTTGTGGAAAATGCGTTGATTACGCAAATGAGTGGAAAGGCACTGCTGATAAGTTATGGGCAGAGCATCCATATAAACAGAAAGGTTATACGAACTTCAAGAAGAAATAAAGTTTGTAAAGTTTCACATAAAATTAAGATTTAGATACAGGATTCCCGGTTTACATGCCGGGAATTTTGTTGTATTGTAATGGAATGAAAATGAATTTTAAAATACGACTTGAATACGATAAGAAAAATAACATAAGGGCGGCGATCGCCATCATTTTAGCCATTGTCATGTATGTGACGATCGGATTTCACATTGCCGCACTGGTGGCTTACGGACTGTTATATTATCTGGTCAAAAGCATTAAGATTGATCTGGATGAGCGGTATCCGTGGCTTTGGACGCTGATCTTGTTTATCGGTGGTTCTATCTTTACGACATTTATGATCCAGAGACTTCTTCTGGACTCCGAATTATTTGCAAGGACAAGTAATTACAAACTGTTTTTGAATGTCCTTTGTTGTCTTGTGGTATACTTCTTTGTTCAATTATTTACGAACAATAGCGGTCTGACCTGTATTATTTCCCATGTGACCCTACTGTGTTTCGCATTTGTAGATTATTTTGTATATCTGTTCCGCGGCAATGAATTTCAGTTTGCCGATATCCGATCAATCGGAACGGGCTTAAGCGTTGCCGGTAATTACCAGCTTCGGCTGAATGCCAAAGGCGCATATGCGATTTTGGCAACGGCGCTTTTTATCGCATTCGTCCGCAAATGCCATATTAAGTTTGCGCATGCATGGAAAATGCGTGTGATCGATGTGATGCTGGCAGCGATCGCATGTATGATCGTTGTGATCAATGCGTTTGACATCAATACGGAGACCTGGGAGCAGAAAGGAACATACCGCAACGGCTATATTTTAAATTTTATCCTTGGAATCAGGGATAGCTTTGTGGCGGCACCGGATGGTTATTCGAAGGAAGCGATTCAGTCGCTGGAGCAGGAATACCAGGCGGATGATAAGAATTATTCCAAGACGGATGTGAAGGATCCAACGATTATTGTAATTATGAATGAGTCATTTTCTGATCTGAGCGTATTGGGAGAGTTGAAGACGAATGTGGAACTGACACCTTTTATTGATTCTCTGAAAGAGAATACGACGAAGGGTTATGCTTTGTCTTCCGTGTTTGGCGCGAAGACACCGAACTCGGAGTGGGAATATCTGACCGGAAATTCGATGGCTTTCCTGCCGAGCGGATCGGTTGTTTATCAGCAGTACATCAGTGATACGCCGACATCCATTGTGTCGAATCTGAAAGACATCGGGTATACCTGTGTTGCGATGCATCCGTATTATGAGACCGGCTGGAGCCGAAATCAGGTTTATCCGGATATCGGATATGATGAGATGCATTTCATCGATGATTTTGATCAGTCGAAGATTTTGCGAGAGTATATTACGGATCAGGAATTGTATGATAAGATCATTGACCGTTATGAAAGCCGCGGGGCGAATGAAAAGCTTTATCTGATGGGAATTACGATGCAGAACCATGGAGGATATGGGGAACCATACGATAATTTCCACGAGGATGTGTATAAGATTGGCCGTTCATACACGGATGCAAATCAGTATCTGTCACTTGTGCATGAGAGTGATAAGGCGGTTGAGAATCTGATCAACTATTTTTCCAGTGTGGATGATCCGGTAGAAATCGTATTCTTTGGAGATCATCAGCCGAGCCTGAACAGTAATTTCTATCCGATCTTAAACGGAAAAGGTTTATCGGGACTGACCGAAGATGAATTAGAGAAGCTGTACACGGTTCCGTTCTTTATCTGGACGAATTATGATACGCCGGAGGAGAATGTCGATATCACAAGCCTAAACTATCTGTCAACACTGACACTTGAGCGTGCGGGAATCGAGCTTCCGGAGTATAACAAATTTCTTGCAGAGATGATGGAGGTTGTTCCGGCAATCAATTCCAGAGGTTACTATTCGAAGAGCAACGGCTGCTATCTGCACCTCGATGAGGCCACCGGAGAGGAAGCAGAGTGGATCAACCGTTACAATATATTGCAGTACAATTCTATGTTTGATAAAAAGGGACGAAGTAACATATTCTTTCCGTATGATCTGAAAAAATAATCGGAGAGAACAGGATAAGAGGGGGACGTTGTGAGACTAAAAGATTTATTACCATATGATAATATCGTCGTGCAATGCCATGATAATCCGGATGCGGATGCGCTCGCGTGCGGATTTGGTGTATATCTGTATTTGCAGTCACAGGGCAAAAAGCCGGATCTGATCTATGCCGGACGCAACCGGATCCGCAAGAGCAATCTTGTGATGATGGTTCAGGATCTGGAGATTCCGATCCGGCATGTGGACAAGCTGGAGAAAACACCGGATCTCTTAGTGATGGTGGACTGTCAGTATGGCGGTGGTAATTCCATGCGTTTTGATGCACATACGGTAGCGGTCATCGACCATCACCGTATCAACACGCAGCTTCCGAAGCTTTCGGAAGTCCGTAGCAATCTTGGTGCATGTTCGACTTTGATCTGGCAGATGTTAAAGAAAGAAAATTTCGATGTGCAAAATAATCGTAAGCTTTCTACTGCTTTATATTACGGGTTATATACGGACACGAGTGGTCTGTCTGAACTCGCACACCCGCTGGACAAGGATCTCAGGGATGAGGCTGCGTTTGATGTGCAGCTGATGCATAAATACCGCAATGCGAATCTTTCGCTTGAAGATTTGGAGACGGCGGGAGCTGCTTTATTACACAGTGATTATCTTGAGGAGTATCGTGCAGCAGTCGTGAAATCAGGACCGTGTGATCCGAATGTTCTTGGTATCATCAGCGATCTTGTGCTTGAGGTGGATGCGATCGATATCTGTGTCGTATTCAATGTTGTGCAGGATGGCGTCAAATTTTCGGTTCGAAGCTGCATCAAGGAAGTGAAGGCGAACGAGCTGGCAGCGGAACTCAGTAAAGACATCGGTTCCGGAGGTGGACACGAGGCCAAGGCCGGTGGATTTATTGCGATGGATCTGTTGACCAAGGAGTATTTAAGGCTCTGTGAGCAGCATCATTTTATGCCACGCATGGAACTGGATGAGGTGAGTGACAGTGAACATCCGTCTGCATCTGGTGTGAAGTCAGTATTAGAGAACCGGTTCCGCAAGTATATGGATGATACCGACATCATCTATGCAAGAGAATGTAAGCTTGACAGTGATAATGCAGAACATTACTGCAGAAAGCAGGTGCCATGGGGCTTTGTCCGCGCAACGGATCTGATTGAGTCCGGTACGAAAGCTGTCATAAGAACCATGCATGGAGATATTGAGACTGTGATTGTGGAGGATATGATCCTTACAATCAGCCCGATGGGCGGTGTGCTCTTTTGTAAGGAGAGTGATTTTGCAAAGCAGTATCGCAGTTATCCGAATTGGGAATTCAGACTGCGCGATGCAGAGTATTCGCCGACAATCAAGCTGGAGAAATCCGGTCGTGTCATTTCCCCAATGAAGGATGCAAAAGTTTGTGTCCCGAGAGGAAAGCTTTTTATTCATGCACGCCGTCTGGACCGGAAGGTCAAGCTTTTTACGGAAGTGGACGGAGAGCAGCATTATACGTTAGGTCGAATCGGAGATTATCTGTCCGATGACACCGAACAGATAGAGGGTGTATGTATTATGAAGAAAGAATTTTTTGAGCAGACCTATCACAAGGCAGGACTTGCGCATGGACGCAAGGCGGTTGTCTTTGATCTGGACGGAACGCTTCTTGACACATTGGAAGATCTTAAGGATGCTACGAATGCGGCGCTTGTGTCGCAGGAAATGCCACAGTGTACTTTGGAACAGGTCAGACAGTATGTCGGTAATGGTGTGCGCAAGCTGATGATCCGTGCGGTTCCGGATGGTGAAGAAAATCCGTTGTTTGAGCAGACGTTCGCAGCATTCAAGGCATATTATGGTGAACATTGTCTGGATCACACACTTCCTTATCCGGGTGTCTTAAATGTGATGAAGGAGTTAAAGGAGCGGGGAATCAAGATTGCGATCGTGTCGAACAAGCTGGATTCTGCAGTAAAGGAACTGGATGAGAAATTTTTCGCAGAGTATACAACTGCTGCAATCGGTGAGATGGAAGGTGTTGCGAGAAAACCGGCACCGGATATGGTCGAGAAGGCGCTGCGTGAGCTTGGCGTTGCCAAAAGCGATGCGGTCTATGTCGGAGACTCGGATGTTGATATTCAGACAGCACAGAATTCGGGGCTGGATTGTATTTCCGTTACATGGGGATTCCGGGATGTGCCGTTCCTTCGTGAGCACGGAGCAAAAACAATGATCGATAAGCCGCAGGAACTCTTGTCGCTGGTGTAGATTTTTGATATGATTAGACAAGAGACAGCAATGTTTTTGAGCCGCGAAAGGGATGAGATGAGAGTCGCAATCCGTATGGTGGTTTATCTTACAAAAGGAGTACAGGCAGATGGAAGAGAGAATTTCAGGACATACCGGATTACTCGCATTGATCGGTTCACCGGTCGGACATTCCGGATCACCGGCAATGTATAATTACAGCTTTGCAAAGCTGGGGCTCGATTATGCATATGTCGCATTTGATATAAAGGAAGATCAGGTAAAGGATGCCTTGGAGGCAATGAAGCTTTTTAAGATGAGAGGCTGCAATGTGACGATGCCGGATAAGACGGAGGCGGCTAAGTGTGTGGATGAGTTGTCACCGGCGGCACAGATTATCGGTGCGGTCAACACGATTGTCAACGATGATGGCAAACTTACCGGATATATTACGGACGGAGAGGGCTTCGTCAACAATTTAAAGGATCACGGAATTGACATCAAGGGCAAGAAGATTACGGTTGCAGGCGGCGGCGGAGCTGCTACGGCAATTCAGGTACAGTGTGCGCTTGATGGAGCAAGAGAAATCACGATTTTTAACATTAAAGATGCGTTCTTTGAGAGAACACTGCAGACAGCGGAGAAGATCCGCGCAGCAGTTCCGGGAATTGTGGTAAATGTGTACGATATTGCAGACACTGCCAAGATGACGGAGGAGATTCAGTCGAGCGATATCTTTGCGAATGCAACGATCGTCGGCATGAAGCCGATGGATGATCAGAGTGTAGTGAAGGATCTGTCCGCATTCCGCCCGGGACTGGTTGTGTGTGATGCAGTCTATAATCCGGAGGAGACAAAGCTGCTTCGCGAGGCAAAGGAGGCCGGATGCACCTGCATCGGCGGTAAAGGCATGCTTTTGTGGCAGGGAGTTGCCGCTTTTAAATTATACACAGGCATGGATATGCCGGTAGAGGAAGTGAAGGAGAAGTTTTTTTCATGAGTGAGGGTATAAGCAGAAGTATTTTCCTGATCGGATTTATGGGAGCCGGTAAAAGCACGATCGCACGTGCCCTGCAGAGAGAACTCGGATTCCCGCTGATCGAGATGGATGAGAGGATCGTCAAGGAGCAGGGAATGTCCATCAATGATATTTTCGCACAGTATGGCGAGGATCATTTCAGAGACATTGAGAGTCAGTTGATCGTAGATATCGGTAAGGAGGAACCAAGCATCGTTTCCTGTGGAGGAGGCGTGGTTGTCCGCCCACAGAACACGCAGAATATGAAAGAAATCGGTCGTATCGTTTTCCTGAAAGCGACACCGGAGACCATCTATGAGCGTGTGAAGAACAGCACGGATCGTCCGATATTAAACGGACATATGAATGTGGAATATATCGCAGAACTGATGGAGAAGCGCCGCGCGTTGTATGAGGCGGCAGCTGACATTACGATCCAGACGGACGGCAAGACGAGAGAGCAGATCTGTGAGGAAATCATTGGAAAGATGAGGAATACGAATGAAGTTTAGTTGGGATAATAAACTGTTTCAGGCATTGGGGAAGATGGTCGACTGTATGGCTCTTAGTGCATTATGGGTGCTTTGTAGTCTTCCATTGTTTACATTTGGAGCATCGACAAGTGCGCTCTATTATGCAATCCACAAATCTGTGCGTGGTAACAGAGGGTATATGACGAAGAATTTCTTCCATGCATTCACCAAGGGATTCAAGCAGTCCACACTGTCATGGCTGGTACTTCTTGTTGTGCAGATCATTCTTGGGATGGATGCATACATTACATTCCAGACGTTAAAGACCGGAAATAAAATGGGAGTCTTCTTCTATTTCTTCCTGATCATGATCGCGTTCAGCATTATCTGGGGATGTTATATCTTCCCATATGCGGCACGTTTTGAGGACAGTGTGAAGGCAACACTCAAGAATGCATTTTTTATGATGATCATTCATTTACCATGGTCATTACTGATTCTGGTGCTTTTTGTGGCAGCAGTACTTGTGATCTATTTCTTCCCGGTTTTGATCTTTTTGATTCCGGCGTTGTTGTTCCTTACCTATGACGGAATCTTAGAGCGCATTTTCCGTAAATATATGAGCGAGGAAGATTTAGAGAAAGAAAAAGAAAACGATCTTGCAGATCGCATAGATTAATTGATACATACAGAAAGGGGTATATATTATGAAGGTTACAATTTCAGATGCAGTAAAATACATTGGAGTAGATGATAAGACGATCGACTTGTTTGAGAGCCAGTATGTGGTTCCGGAAGGTGTATCGTACAACTCTTATCTGATTCTGGATGAGAAGGTTGCACTCATGGATACCGTGGATGTTCGCGGTATGCATGAGTGGGAGAAGAACCTGACCGAGGCACTTGGCGGACGCAAGGTTGATTATCTTGTCATCCAGCATCTTGAGCCGGATCACGCAGGCAGCATCGGAAGACTCTTAGAGCTTTATCCGGATGTGACATTGGTAGGAAATGCCAAGACATTTGCAATGCTTCCGCAGTTCTTTGACATTGACCCGGATGTCAAGAAATTGACGGTTGCAGAAGGCGATACGTTATCTCTCGGAAGCCATACATTGACATTCGTGATGGCACCGATGGTACACTGGCCGGAAGTTATGGTATCTTATGAAAGCACAGAGAAGATCCTCTTCTCCGCAGACGGATTCGGCAAGTTCGGTGCGCTTGATGCCGAGGACGAAAAAGGCTGGGCATGTGAGGCAAGAAGATATTACTTTAATATTGTTGGTAAATATGGTGCGCCGGTACAGGCATTACTGAAGAAGGCAGCCAACCTTGATATTCAGATGATCTGCCCGCTGCACGGACCGATCCTTAAGGAAGACTTAGGATATTATATCGGTTTATATGATACTTGGAGCAGCTACAAGCCGGAGAATAAAGGCGTGCTTGTTGCATATGCTTCCATTCACGGAAATACGGCAAAGGTTGCCGAGAAGTTTGCAGAGATGCTTCGTGAAAGAGGCGTTGAGAAGGTTGTTGTCAGCGACCTTGCAAGAGAGGATATGGCAGAAGTTATCGAGGATGCATTCCGTTATGACCGTATGGTAGTTGCGGGGGCAAGCTACGACGGTGGCGTTTTCCCTTGCATGCAGGATTTCTTACATCACTTACAGTCTAAGGCATACCAGAACCGTACCGTTGGTATTATTGAGAACGGTTCCTGGGGACCGACTGCAGGAAGAACAATGAAAGCGATTCTCGAGACGATGAAGAATGTGACGATCGTTGATCCGATGGTAACGATCAAGTCAACAATGAAAGATGCGGATATTCCGGCACTTGAAGCTTTGGCGGATATGGTTGCAGGTGCATAGGTTTATCATAGATTAAGGGGATTGATAATTTGTACTAGAGGCAGGTTGATGATTTAAGGAGAAAATCGGAAAATGAGAAAAACAAAAATTATTTGTACGATTGGACCGGCGAGTGAGAATGAAGAGACACTGACCAAGATGTGTCAGGCGGGCATGGATGTTGCACGTTTGAATTTCTCTCACGGAAGCCATGAGGAACACCAGAAGAAGATTGATCTCATTAAAAAGGTACGTAAGAATTTATCACTTCCAATTGCAATTATGTTGGATACCAAGGGACCGGAATACCGTATCAAGACATTTGAGAACGGTAAGATCCAGTTGGAGGAAGGCGCTACGTTTACACTGACGACGGAAGACATCGTCGGAAATGAGCAGAGAGTTGCTGTTAATTATAAGAACCTGATCGAGAACCTGAAGGTAGGGGACCGTATTCTTGTAAACAATGGACTGATTATCCTTGAGGTAACGAAGCTTAAGGCTCCGGATGCTGTCTGTAAGGTTATTGCGGGTGGCGAGCTTTCGGATCGCAAGAGCATGAATTTCCCGAATAAGGTTATGAATCATGCTTACCTGAGTGAGCAGGACAAGCAGGATCTGCTTTTCGGCATTCAGAATGAAGTTGATTTTGTTGCGGCTTCGTTCGTGTCAACCAAGCAGGATGTTGCGGATCTCCGTGCATTCTTAGATGAGAATGGTGGAGAGGACATTGATATTATTGCCAAGATTGAGAACCGTTCCGGTGTGGATCACGTAGAGGAAATCTGTGAGATCGCCAACGGAATTATGATCGCAAGAGGTGATCTCGGTGTGGAGATTCCGGGAATGGAAGTACCGGCGATCCAGAAATATCTGATCAACAAGTGCCGCATGCTTGGAACGCGCGTAATTACTGCGACGGAGATGCTGGAATCCATGATTCACAATCCGCGTCCGACACGTGCCGAGTTATCGGATGTGGCCAATGCGGTATATGACGGATCCTCAGCAATTATGCTTTCCGGAGAATCGGCTGCCGGCAAGTATCCGGTTGATGCGGTGCGCAATATGGCAGAGATTGCAGAGTACACAGAGAGCCAGATCAAGTATACGAAGCGTTTCCAGAATTCGGATTTCGAGATCAAGAGTATCCTGGATGCGATCTCGCACTCTACCTGTGCGATGGCAATCGATGTGCAGGCCAAGTGTATTGTGGTAAGTTCCTTAAGCGGAACGACCGTGCGCATGGTCAGCCGCTTCCGTTGTCCGGTTGATATCGTCGGTATGACAACATCGGAGCGTGTATGGAGAAAGCTGAACCTGAGCTGGGGCGTAACACCGGTTCTGTGTGAAGAGTTTAATTCCATGGAAGTCATGTTCTACAATGCAATGAAGGAAGCAAAGAAGATTTTTGATCTGAAGAAGGACGATACGGTTGTCTTAACCGGAGGTCTGATTAACGGACAGATCGGAAATACCAATGTGATCAAAGTTGAGCGTGTATAAAACGCTTGCATTTTTAAACGTATGTGATATAATCGGGACACAGCAGATTCTATCACATACGTTTTCCCTTTTATTAGGGGGAATCTATGAAGACAAATCGAAGAATAAGAACTCTTGGAGTTCTTCTGTGCATGGTGTCCATGCTTGTTTTTTCCGGACCAAAGACAGATGTATATGCGGGAAATATCGCGTTCGTTGTTTTGAATACTTACGAGCAGACGATGAATATTGGGGATGAGTATCGTCTGTGCGCAGTGACATCGAACGGCAGGAAACCGACATTCAGTTCAAGTGACAGTAAGATCGCATCGGTCAACACCTACGGACTGATTACGGCGAAGAAAGCAGGCACTGCGAAGATCATTGTCAAAACGAGGAATGCGGAAGCGCGTTGCCGCATCACGGTCAATAAGACAACGATCGACCTCAACCAGAAGTCTGTATCGATGGACAACGGAAGTGAATTCCATCTGAAAGCGGAAGTGTCGACCGGACATGAGGTCAAGTACAAATCAAGTAAACGGAGCGTGGCTACGGTGGACGAAAGCGGTGTGATTACCGCGGTAAAGCCGGGAGATGCAGTGATCACGGTATCAGTAGACGGAAGTACTGCAACCTGCCGTATCAAAGTCAAGCAGCCCAAAGTCGTGCTCAGTCAGAGTAAGGCAACTCTCTACCGAAAGGAGGAGCTGCAGCTTACAATCCATACCAATTCCAGAACAAAACCAAAGTGGAAATCGAATCGTTCCAGCGTTGCAACAGTGGATGCGCAGGGACATGTGACCGCAATGAAGCATGGAACTGCGATCATCACGGTAACCGTGGATGGTGTCAGTAAGACGTGTGAGGTTACGGTCAGACAGCCCAAGGTAGTGCTGGCAAAATCATCCGTTGTATTGAATGTTGGGCAGCAGACGCGCGTGGAAGCGAGCGTTTCGTCGGGGAATACACCGGTGTATTCGAGTTCCAATACAAGTATCGCAACCGTCGAGGAGGACGGAACGGTTACCGCAGTCAGCCCGGGGAAAGCATATATTTATGCGACCGAGGATGGCGTGAAAGCAAAGCTTACCGTGACGGTAAAATCGGACAGCGATAAGAAAAAACAAAAGTAACGGTAAATAAAATTACAAAACAAGGGAAGACAGATGGAATCTGCTGCATAAGAAATCAAAGAATATTTTTACACGTTTTCCATATACTAACGCAAAGCTGATCGATAGCATGACAGGATGAAAGTATGGAGGAAACAGAGTTTATGAAAGCAACAGGCATTGTTCGAAGAATAGATGATCTCGGTCGTATTGTGGTACCTAAGGAAATCCGGCGCACGCTTCGGATCCGTGAGGGTGACCCACTTGAAATTTTTACCAGCAGAGAGGGTGAAATCATGTTGAAGAAGTACTCACCGATTGGTGAGATGGGGGAGATTGCAGGGAATTGTGCAGAGGCGCTCGCACAGGCTGCTGAAGCGCTCGTCTGCATTACGGACCGGGACTATATTGTGGCTGCATCCGGCAGCGGCAGGAAAGAACTGGAGGGAGAACACATAAGTCCGCAGGTGGAGGCACTCATGGAAAAACGCGGCACATTTGTGGTAAATCATGTGCATGATGAGCTGCCACTGGTTACGAAAGAATGGACCGGTGATCACAAGGGTGCAGCACTCTCCGCGATCATCTGCAACGGAGACTGCCAGGGATCGGTCATTGTTGTGACACAAAGCGACAATCCGCAGAAACTTGAGACCATACGCATTCTGGCGCAGTCAGCAGCCGGCTTTATAGGAAAGCACATGGAACAGTAGTATTTTATGGAGCTTCGGGAACGGGGCTCTTTATACTTTCTTAATAAAAACATAATTTGCATATGCGATATAAAAGCGATAAAATACTTCATATATCTTCCGTAGAGGATTAAAGAAGGAGATTATATGGCAAAGAAGAAGAGAAAGAAAAAGAAACAACATCGCTTTTTCTGGTTCGTAATAAAGCTGCAGATTGTGCTGATGCTGCTTGTGCTTGGCGCGGCTGGAGTGTATTTTTTTGGCGGTTATGCGGACGAGGTTCAGCAGATCCGGAGAGAGGCAATCAAGGAAGTGGCGGCTTCGGATGAATCGCTTTTTATCCCGTCGCAGACCTGCTCGGTATATGATACGAACGGAAATCTGATCTCGGAGCGCAAAGGCGATAAGGATGCGCAGTATGTGAAGTATGAGGATATTCCGAAGTCTTTTGTGACGGCGATCATCAGTATTGAGGACAAGAAATTCTATCGTCATAACGGTGTGGATTTCAAGGCTATCATGCGTGCAGTCAAAGCGCGTCTGCAGGCTGGAAAAGTCACGCAGGGTGGAAGTACGATCACGATGCAGCTGGCGAAGCTGATGTATATGGAGCCGAGTAAGACGTGGCAGTACAAGGTGGAGCAGATATTCCTTGCGATGGAGCTTGAGAAGCGGTATTCCAAGGAGAAAATTCTGGAATTTTATCTCAATAATATCTATTTTGCGAATGGATATTATGGTATTGATGCAGCGTGCAGAGGCTACTTTAACTGTGATCTGGGGGATCTTGATATCTCGCAGGTGGCTTTCTTATGTGCGATTCCGAACAGTCCGTCCTATTATGATCCGGTGACCAATATGGATCATACGATCACACGAAGAAATCTGATCTTACAGAATATGTGGGACGATGGCAAAATCACGCAGGAGCAGTATTATGAGGCCTGCAAGGAAGAAATCACACTGAACCGGCCGAAGAAGACGAAGAACAGTATTGTGAACAATTTTGTGGATACTTACACTTATTATTGCGCAACACGTGCTTTGATGGAGCAGGAGGGTTTTACCTTCCAGAATTATTTTGATTCTGAGGAAGAGAAGAAGACGTACAACGAGGAGTATGACGAATTGTATACTTCCTGTCAGAAGAAGCTGTATTCGGGCGGCTATAAGATTTATACCTCGATTGATATGGACAAGCAGAATGCGTTGCAGCAGGCTGTGGATGATGAACTTGCTTCTTATACCGATCTGGATGATGACGGAACCTATGATATGCAGGGTGCCGGAGTGTCGATCGACAACAGCACAGGATATGTCGTTGCGATCGTCGGTGGCCGCAATCAGGACTTTACATCGTATACGCTCAATCGTGCTTACCAGAGTCACCGTCAGCCGGGAAGTTCCATCAAGCCATTGCTTGTGTATACACCATGTTTCGAGCGTGGATACGATCCGGATACCATTGTGGATGATCATAAGTTTGAAGGAGGTCCGTCCAATGCGACCAAAACCTATGCGGGTAAAGTGAAGCTTCGCTATGCGGTCGCACAGTCATTAAATACAGTTGCATGGCAGTTGTATGACCAGCTGACGCCGGAGGTGGGGCTGCAGTATCTGAAGAATATGAATTTTACAGGCATTGTAAAAGACGATTATACACTTGCAACATCGCTCGGAGGATTTACCAAGGGTGTCTCTCCACTTGAGATGGCAGCAGGATTTGCAACGATCGAGAATGATGGTATGTACCGTGAACCGACCTGTATCAAGACAATCATTGACTCGGACGAGAATGTTGTCTATGCTTCACAGATGACGGAAGTATCGATCTATGAGCAGGATGCGGCACGCATGATGACGGATGTGCTGACGACGGTTATGGATAGCGGAACCGGACGCGCGCTCAAGCTAAAAGGCATGCCTTGTGCAGGTAAGACGGGTACGACAAATGACCATAAGGACGGCTGGTTTGTTGGATTCACAAGATATTACACGACAAGTGTGTGGGTTGGCTGCGATTATCCGAAGGCAATCCAGAGTCTGAGCGGAAGCACCTATCCGGGTCGTATCTGGAATACATACATGAGTGCGATCCATGAGAATCTTTCTCCGATGGATTTTATTCCTTATGCGCAGCTTTCGGATGATTTTAAGAATCAGCAGCAACAGGATCAGCAGGATCAGGAACAAAAGCGTGAGGAAGATAATGCTGCCGGTCAGCAGGACAAGACTGATCAGAACCAACAGGATCAGAATCAGCCGGCAGATAATAATCAGAACCAGAATGATAATGCCGGAAATGACAGCAATAACACAAATACCGGAGACAATAACGATAACAACAATTCCGATGGAAATAATCCGGATGATAATACCGGGGATAACACCGGAGACAATAGCGGAGACAATAGCGGCGGTGATAATACCGGAGGCGATAACAACACCGGAGAAGACACGCCGACAGATACACCTTAGTCATAGGAGGATTTATTATGTGTACAGCAGCAACCTATAAAACCAAAGATTTTTATTTCGGAAGAACACTGGATTATGAATTCTCCTATGGAGATGAAGTGACGATCACACCTCGGAATTATAAATTTGTTTTTCGCCATATGGGAGAAGTTGCATCGCATTATGCGATCATCGGAATGGCGTATGTTGTCGCAGATTATCCGCTGTACTATGATGCAATCAATGAAAAAGGTCTTGGTATGGCAGGTCTTAACTTTGTCGGAAATGCTGTCTACCAGCAGGTGGAAGAGGGCAGAGAGAATGTGGCGCAGTTTGAATTTATTCCATGGATCCTCTCACAGTGTGCGAGTGTGGCGGAGGCAAAAGAACGTCTTGAGGGAATGAACCTTGTCGGAACCTTCTTTTCCGAGCAGCTGCCAAGCGCGCAGCTTCACTGGATCATTGCAGACAAAGATGGTGCGATCGTCGTGGAATGCATGTCGGACGGACTTCACGTGTATGACAACCCGGCGGGGGTGCTTACGAATAATCCGCCGTTCCCGCAGCAGATGTTTCAGCTGAATAACTATATGCATTTGTCGCCGAGACAGCCGGAGAACGCTTTTTCCAAAGAACTGCCTCTGCAGACATACAGCCGTGGAATGGGCGCGCTGGGACTTCCGGGAGATCTCTCTTCGGCTTCGCGTTTCGCGAAGGTGGCTTTCACGAGACTTCATGCGGTATCGGGAGAGTCAGAGATAGAGAGTGTCAGCCAGTTTTTCCACATCTTAGGGTCGGTGGAGCAGCAGAGAGGCTGCTGCGAGGTGGCAGAAGGAAAATACGAGATTACGATCTATACGTCATGCTGTAATGCAACGAAGGGCATTTATTATTACACAACGTATGACAATCATCAGATTACAGCGGTTGATATGCACCATGAAGATCTGGATGGTTCGCAGCTTGTTCACTATCCTCTGTGCAAAAGTGAAAATATTTACACCCAAAATTAGGCAAAATGCCATTGGATGAACGGGGTTACTATGGTAATATGTAACTGTTCAGAGTGAAACAGTTTGGCGGTTGGCGCTGAATAACTACGGTAATATAAAACGAGCAAGAATGTTGGAGGACAAGCAAGTGAAGAAATATGGTTTTGGAATTGATGTCGGGGGAACCACAGTCAAAGTAGGATTTTTTGAGACGAGCGGAAAGCTGCTTGATAAGTGGGAGATCAAAACAAACACTGCAAACGGTGGAGAGGCAATCCTTCCGGATATCGCAAAGACAATTGACGAGAAGCTGGACAAGGAAGGTATCAGTAAGGATGATGTGCAGGGTGTCGGAATCGGTGTCCCTGGTCCGGTACTTAGTTCCGGTGTCGTAACCGTCTGTGTAAATCTTGGATGGAAGAATGTAGATGTTGCGGGAACATTGTCAGGACTTACCGGACTTCCGGTAAAAGTCGGTAATGATGCCAATGTGGCTGGTCTCGGCGAGACGTGGCAGGGTGGTGCCAAGGGAAGCCGTGATGTTGTTATGGTAACACTCGGAACCGGTGTCGGCGGCGGAATCATCGTAGATGGTAAGATGGTTGCCGGAGCAAACGGTGCAGGCGGAGAGATCGGACATCTGAACGTCTGTGAGGATGAGAGTGAAGCATGTAACTGTGGACAGCATGGATGTCTGGAACAGTATACCTCTGCAACCGGTGTTGTTCGTATGGCAAAGCGCAAGCTGGCTAAGACAACGGAGGAGACAAGTCTTCGTAAATTTGAAGATCTTACGGCAAAGGATGTATTTGACGAGGCAAAAGCAGGCGATAAGGTAGCACTTGAGATCGTTGATGAAGTGTGTGAGATCTTAGGTAAGGCACTTGGAAAGATTGCATGTGTTGTCAATCCGGAAGTATTTGTAATCGGTGGCGGCGTATCTAAGGCCGGACAGATCCTGATTGATACGATCAAGAAATATTATGTGCCGAACACATTCAGTTCTTGCAAGGACGCGCGTTTTGAACTTGCTTCACTTGGCAACGATGCCGGAATGTATGGATGTATGTGCCTTGTGCTTGATTAAATAAAGTGTTGAATTTTCAGGTCCTGACCATTTTACTGGTCGGGGCCTTTTTCTATGTAAAAAAAATACCTTGACAATCAAACTATTTTGAAATATACTTTGCCTAACAAATAATTTGATAATCAAACTATTTGACAATCAAAACAATTTATGATGAATTTTAGAGGGAAAAGGAGATTACACCATGTTAGAGAAATTAAAAGAGATTATTGCAGACCAGTTAAATATTGATGCAGCAGGCATTACTGCAGAGTCCAGATTCAAGGAGGATCTTGAGGCAGATTCTCTGGATCTGTTTGAACTGGTGATGTCATTGGAGGAGGAGTATGACGTAGAGATTCCTTCCGAGGACTTAGAGAAGATCTTAACAGTCGGTGATGTAATCAAATATCTTGAGGACAAAGGTGTAGAGGCATAAATATGAAGACTAGAGTGACGGAACTTCTCGGAATTACTTATCCGATCATCCAGGGCGGAATGGCCTGGGTAGCCACTCACGAGCTCGCCAGCGCAGTATCAAACGCTGGCGGTCTTGGCATTATAGGGGCTGGTGGTGCTCCGGCATCCTGGGTGCGCGAGCAGATCCAGGCTGCCAAGAAAGAGACGGATAAGCCATTTGGTGTCAATCTGATGCTGATGAATCCGGATGCAGATGCGATTGCCAAGGTACTTGTGGAGGAAGGCGTTAAGGTTGTTACGACTGGAGCCGGAAATCCGGCAAAATACATGCAGATGTGGAAGGAAGCGGGAATCAAAGTGATTCCCGTTGTCGCGAGTGTGGCACTTGCCAAATTGATGGAGCGCGGCGGCGCGGATGCGGTCGTTGCAGAAGGAACCGAGTCTGGCGGACATATCGGTTCGCAGACAACGATGACGCTGGTTCCGCAGGTAGTTGATGCAGTATCGATTCCGGTGATTGCAGCCGGTGGTATCGCAGATGGACGCGGATTTGCGGCAGCGATGATGCTCGGGGCGGATGCGGTGCAGATGGGAACGAGATTTGTTGTGGCAAATGAGTCTATCGTTCATGAGAATTACAAGGATCGCGTGATCAAGGCAAAAGACATTGATTCGGAAGTGACCGGCATGTCGACCGGACATCCGATCCGTGTCATCCGCAACAAGATGACACGTCAGTATCTGCAGATGGAGAAAGATGGTGCAAGCTTAGATGAGTTGGAACAGCTGACACTTGGTGCTTTGCGCAAGGCAGTTGTGGAAGGCGATGTGATGTACGGCAGCGTGATGGCGGGACAGTCCGCGGGACTTGTCCGCAAGAAGGAGAGCTGCGCCGAGATCATTCAGGAAATTATGGCGGATGCACATAAGCTAATCCCAAATTTGGTAGATTAAGCTTTCGCTCCGCAGATCAATATAAGAAAGAGGCAAGAATGAAGAGAGTATTTATGTTCCCGGGACAGGGTTCCCAGTATGTTGGAATGGGCAAGGAATTCTACGATAACAGACCGGAGTGCAAGGCGGTCTATGATCTGGCATCGGAAGTGACCGGGCTTGATGTTGCGGCGCTTTGTTTCGAGGAGAATGACAAGTTAAATATTACGGAATATACACAGATCTGTATGCTGACAACGGAGGCTGCAATCTATGCAGCGTTAAAGGAAGAAGGCATCACCTGCGATGTGACCGCGGGATTGAGCCTTGGAGAGTACGGCGCATTGATCGCATCCGGTGCGATGAGCATGAAGGATGCTTTCGCGGTCGTAAGAAAACGCGGCATCTATATGCAGGAAGCGTATCCGACCGGCGGCGCAATGTCTGCAATCTTAGGACTGGACGCAGAGGTGATCGCCCAGACCTGTGAGAAGACACAGGCAGATCTCCGCGGCGCAGGCAACGCGGCAGCAGTTGTATCGGTTGCCAATTACAACTGTCCGGGACAGATCGTGATCACAGGAACAGAGGATGCGGTAAGCGTTGCGGGAGATGCATTAAAGGAAGCCGGTGCGAAACGTGTGGTTCCTCTTAAAGTCAGTGGACCGTTCCATTCGCAGCTTTTAAACGGAGCAGGAGAGAAGCTTGGCGAGGCATTAAAGGATGTGACGATCGGCGCAATCACAACTCCGTATCTTGCGAACGTGAATGCAGACTATGTGACAGATCCGGCAGCAGTCAAGGATCTGCTGGTGCGTCAGGTATCTTCTTCCGTTCACTGGCAGCAGACCATTGAGCGTCTGATCGCAGACGGCGCAGATGAGTTCGTAGAGATTGGACCGGGACGTTCTCTTTCCGGATTTATGCGGAAGATCAACCGCGATGTCACGACCTGCAATATCGATAAGATGGAGGATTTTGTAAATTATGTTAACCGGTAAGAATGCGCTCGTCACAGGCGCGGGAAAAGGAATTGGCAAGGCAATCGCGATGGAGCTTGCAGCAAATGGTGCCTTTGTCATCGTCAACTATAACGGATCGAAGGCTGCGGCGGAGCAGACGGTCGCAGAGATTCAGGAAGCAGGCGGTGACGCTGTCGCATACCAGTGTAACGTTGCAGATTATGAAGCCTGCGGCGACATGGTTTCCGAGCTGATCAAAACATATAAGCATATCGATATCTTAGTCAACAATGCCGGAATTACAAGAGACGGACTGTTGATGAAGATGAGCGAGGACGATTTCGATGCGGTCATCGATACGAATCTGAAGGGATGCTTCAACACGATCCGTCACCTGTCGCGCTATTTCTTAAAGCAGCGCGCCGGTAAAATCGTCAATATTTCATCGGTATCCGGAATCCTCGGTAATGCAGGGCAGGCAAACTATTCTGCGAGCAAGGCGGGCATCATTGGATTGACCAAGGCGGTAGCAAGAGAACTTGCAAGCCGCGGCATTAATGTGAATGCGGTTGCACCTGGATTTGTGGAGACGGATATGACGGATGCATTGCCGGACAGCGTGAAGGAAGGCCTGTGTGCACAGATTCCGCTCGGACGCACCGGAAAACCGGAGGATATCGCAAAGGCAGTGGCATTTCTTGCTTCGCCTGCAGCGGATTACATTACAGGTCAGGTTTTATCGGTTGACGGAGGTATGGCAATTTAAGAAGCTTCTGGCATGAGCCGACGAGACAAACGTCAAGAAGCTTGCTGCAACAGGATAGAGATGCGACCTTTTATGGGAGCACAGAAAGGAAAAATCATGAGCAGAAGAGTAGTTGTAACCGGTATGGGTGCGATCACGCCGATCGGTTTAAGTGTAGATGAATTTTGGAACGGGGTGAAAGAAGGAAAACTCGGATTTGGCGAGATTACCCGTTTTGACTCCAGTGAATATAAAGCACATATGGCGGCAGAGGTAAAAGGCTTTGTCGGCAAGGACTATATGGATTTTAAGGCAGCCAAGAGAATGGAGCTTTTCTCGCAGTATGCGGTAGCAGCAGCGAAGGAAGCAATTGAGGACGCTGGTCTTGATATGACGAAAGAAGATCCTTACCGAGTTGGTACAGCGATCGGTTCCGGAGTCGGAAGTCTCCAGGCGATGGAGCGTGAGTATACGAAGCTTGTGGAAAAAGGCCCGGGAAGAGTCAATCCGATCTTCGTTCCACTCATGATTTCTAACATGGCATGTGGCAATGTATCGATCCAGTTTGGATTACAGGGCAAAAGCATCAATGATGTGACCGCCTGCGCGACCGGAACGAACAATATCGGAGAAGCATTCCGCAGCATCCAGTACGGAGAAGCGGATGTTATGGTGACGGGTGGAACAGAAGGCAGCGTATGTCCGACGGCAATCGCCGGATTTGCAGCACTGACTGCGCTCTCTCCGTCTACGGATCCGGAAAAATGTTCTCTGCCGTTTGACAAGAACCGAAGCGGATTTGTTCTCGGTGAAGGTGCCGGAGTGGTCGTACTCGAGGAGTTGGAGCATGCAAAAGAAAGAGGGGCGAAGATCTACGCAGAGGTTGTCGGATACGGATGCTCGGCAGATGCTTATCACATTACTTCCCCGCTTGAGGACGGCGCAGGAGCTGCCCGCGCAATGTTAAACGCAGTGGAAGATGCAGGCGTGGACAAGAATGAAATCACTTATATTAATGCGCACGGAACCGGAACTCATCATAACGACCTGTTTGAGACACGTGCAATCAAGCTGGCATTCGGCGAGCATGCAAAGGACATGAAGATCAACTCGACGAAGTCGATGATCGGACATCTTCTTGGTGCAGCAGGTGCGGTTGAATTTATCACCTGTGTCAAGGAAGTGGAAGAGGGATATATTCATAAGACTGCCGGATACGAGACGCCGGATGAGGAGATTGATCTCAACTACTGTAAAGAAGCGTACGAAGAGGATGTGTCTTATGCATTGTCTAATTCGCTCGGTTTTGGTGGACACAATGCAAGTATTCTGATTCGTAAGTATGTAGATTAACAGAACAGTTATCAGAAGAGAGATGATAGGCAGCGCCGGTCAGTGCGATAAGTGAGTGAGCATAGCTGGTGCTCCAGGGAGGATATTATGACAACACAGGAGATTATGGAGATCCTGCCGCATCGTCAGCCGTTTCTGCTGATCGATACGGTGGAGGAATTAGAGCCGGGCGTACGCGCAGTGGCAAAGAAAAATGTGACCTATAATGAACCTTATTTTGCGGGGCATTTTCCGGGAAATCCGGTAATGCCGGGGGTGTTGATCATTGAAGCTTTGGCGCAGACGGGGGCAGTGGCAATTCTGTCGCAGCCGGAGTGGAAGGGCAAGACTGCTTATTTTGCAGGCATCAATCAGGCAAAGTTCAAGCAGAAAGTTGTACCGGGCGACACCCTCGAACTTGAGACAGAAATCATCAAGGTAAAGGGTCCAATCGGCGTGGGCAAAGCGACAGCCCGAGTGAACGGCAAACTAGCATGCTCCGCGGAGCTGACATTTGCGATAGGATAATGTTCAAATAGAGGGAAAAAGTTATGTTATTTAAGAAAAATACCAATACAGAGCCGATGCAGGAGAGTTCACAGACGCAGGCACAGACCGTAGAACTGGTACAGCCGGAGACGGTTGTCTGCAAAAACTGTAAGCGTGAGCTCGACAAAAAGCGTGTCGTCAAAAATAAATATGTCTGCTACGAGTGTGGTTATTATTTTCGTGTGCGCGCGAAAAACCGCATCCGGATGGTGACCGATGCAGAGTCGTTCACCGAATGGGATGAGAATGTGGAAGTCAAAAATCCATTGAATTTCCCGGAATACGAGGAAAAAGTTGCTGCGACACAGGAGAAGACGGGCTTAAAAGAAGGTGTCACTGTCGGAAAATGTCGTATCTATGGTGAGGAGACGGTTCTTGGTGTCATCGATGCGAGATTTATGATGGGAAGTATGGGACATGTGGTTGGAGAGAAGATCACACACGCTTTTGAGCGTGCGACCGAGGAGAAGCTTCCGGTTATTCTGTTCTGCTGCTCCGGAGGGGCGAGAATGCAGGAGGGAATTATCTCTCTGATGCAGATGGCAAAGACTTCTGCAGCCGTTAAGCGTCATTCGGATGCAGGACTTCTGTATGTTCCGGTGCTGACCGATCCGACGACCGGCGGTGTGACCGCAAGCTTTGCGATGCTTGGAGATATTATTCTGGCGGAGCCGAACGCATTGATCGGCTTTGCGGGACCGCGTGTTATTGAGCAGACGATCGGACAGAAGCTTCCGGAAGGGTTCCAGAGAGCTGAATTCCAGTTGGAGCATGGATTTGTTGATGCAATCGTAAAGCGCGATGACCTAAAGATGACATTATACAAAATTTTAAAAATGCATCGCCCGACAACAGGATATGCAAATTTTGATCCACTTCGTGAGGATGACAGTTATGAGCCGACCGAGCTGATGCGCGAGCGCAGCGTGAAGGCAAAGCCGATGCAGGCCTGGGATAAGGTGACAGCCGCAAGACAGATGAAGCGTCTGGCTTCCGTGGACTATATGGACACGATTTTTGATGATTTCATGGAGATGCACGGCGATCGTTACTTCCGCGATGATCCGGCAATTGTCGGAGGATTTGCATATCTTGACGGACAGCCGGTCACGGTAATCGGTGTGCATAAGGGAAAGGACTTAAAGGATTGTGCGGCGCGCAATTATGGAATGCCTTCGCCGGAAGGCTACCGCAAGGCAATTCGTCTGATGAAGCAGGCGGAGAAGTTTAATCGCCCGATCATCACATTTGTGAATACATCCGGTGCTTATCCGGGAAAAGAGGCCGAGGAGAACGGGCAGGGCGAGGCAATCGCAAGAAACCTCTATGAGATGTCCGGCATCAAAGTGCCAATCCTTTGCCTGATGATCGGTGAGGGCGGAAGCGGCGGAGCGCTCGCTTTGGCAGTAGGTAATGAAGTGTGGATGATGGAAAATGCGACCTATTCCATTCTCTCGCCGGAGGGATTTGCATCCATCCTGTGGAAGGACGGAAAGCGTGCGAAGGAAGCTGCGGGTGTTATGAAGATTACCGCGCAGGATCTCAAAGAACTTCAGGTTGTGGATGATATTATTCCGGAGTACGGCGGAGCCGATGAGGATGCGCTCACTTCCATTGCGAATTATATGAAGGGCAACATGAAGAAGTTCTTAAAGGCGCAGCAGGGCAAGAGCGGAGCGCAGCTTGCGGCGGAACGCTACGAGCGATTCCGCAAATTTTAATCCGTCAGATCTGAAACGGAAACCCGGCAGGGCGATGCGATTCTAGTGAGTATCGTCCTTGTGACCGGAATAAGGAGAATATGAATGAAAATTTTAGGAACCGGAAGTTCGCTTCCGCAGAAAATAGTAAGCAACGACGATCTGGCGCAGGTGATGGATACCTCGGATGAGTGGATCAGCAGCCGTACGGGAATTCGTAACCGTCATATTGCGGTAGAAGAAACAACGACTTCCATGTCGGTGGACGCTGCAAAGAAAGCATTGGCCGATGCAGCGGTTGCGGCAGAGGAGATCGATCTGATCATCGCTGCGACGGTTTCTTCCGACTACATCTTCCCGACGCTTGCCTGTGAGATACAGGCGGCAATCGGTGCGGTAAATGCTACAGCGTTTGACATTGGCGCTGGCTGCTCCGGATTTTTGTTTGCACTTGCGACCGCGGATGCATATTTTGCAACCGGACGATGCAGGAAAGCTTTGATCCTGGGAGCAGAAACGCTTTCCAAGATGATGGACTGGAGCGACCGCAGCACCTGTGTTTTGTTCGGTGACGGAGCAGGAGCAGCAGTGTTGAGCGCAGAGGGTGGTCAGCTGCTTTCCATGGTACAGGGATCGGACGGATCCGGTGGTATGGCATTAAAATGCGAGAATCGCCCGGTGCGTAATCTGTATCGTCAGGGAGCACTCGCGCACTATGCTTTTACCGAGATGAATGGATCGGAAGTATATAAATTTGCGGTACGTACTGTGCCGAAAGCAATCAGTGAAGCTTTAAACAAGGCGAATGTCAGTGAGGATGAGGTATCGATTTATCTGCTCCATCAGGCAAATCTCCGCATCATTGAGTCAGTAGCGAAGCGTCTGCATCAGCCGATGGAGAAATTCCCGACAAACCTTGAAGAGTGTGGCAATGTATCTGCCGCAAGTGTACCGATTCTGCTTGATAAAGTCAGAAAAGATGGTATGATAGGCAAAGGAGATAAAATTGTTTTGGCTGGATTTGGTGCAGGACTGACCTGGGGCGCATGTGTGATCGAGTGGTAGTCTGCCGCCAATGCAGAATCGGATTGCAAAAGGAGATTGCGGATGACGCTCGAAGAGACCTTAAATGAACTTCTCGTTAAGCTGTTCAAGGATATATTGGAGATTGAGGCCAAAAGTCTGATCACGGAAGAATTCAAAGATATTACATACAATGATATGCATATCATCGAGGCAGTCGGTATCGATGAGCCGCGTAATATGAAGACGGTTGCGAAGCTGATGTCGGTTACGACCGGAACGCTGACCAAGGCGATGGATGCACTCTGTGAGAAGGGATATGTTGTGCGTGAGCGCAGCACGAAGGATAAGCGTGTCATCAAGCTGCGCCTGACGGACAAAGGCAAGAGTGCGTATTATCACCACGAGCAGTTCCACAGGCAGATGATCAAGAATATTGCATCCGAGATGTCGGAGCAGGAGACCGAAGTGCTGATCTATGCTTTGGCAAAGATGGTGGATTACTTCCATCTCAATTACTACGATACGAAGGAGGAGTCCCAGTACGTAGACTGGTCGAAGATCAAGCAGACCGAGGAGAAGGAATAATTTTCCACTTTGATTTAAAAAACAGAAAAAATATAGAAAAATAGGGCGGTTCAAAATGCAAGTTTTGAACCGCTTTGTTGCATTTTGTGCGCTTTAAACATGTAAAGTGATAGAAATTTAAAATATTAAAGAATTTTCTGTTGCTATTTCTTGCAATTTCGATTAGAATAAGGGTGTTGATGTATACTAATTTAATAGGATATGACGGAAGGAGAGTTGAAACACGCTTTTTCCGTTAAATAATATGATAAGGAGATTCAAAAATGGGTTATGTTGATGAAGTACTCGAAGTAGTACAGAAGAAAAACGCAGATCAGCCTGAGTTCTTACAGGCAGTAACAGAGGTTCTTGAGTCCTTAAGACCAGTGATCGATGCAAACGAGGAATTATACAGAAAGAACGCAATCCTTGAGAGAATCACTGAGCCGGATCGTCAGATCATGTTCCGTGTACCATGGGTAGACGACAACGGACAGGTTCAGGTAAACAGAGGTTTCCGTGTACAGTTCAATAATGCAATTGGACCATACAAGGGAGGTTTAAGACTTCATCCTTCTGTTAACTTAGGTATTATTAAGTTCTTAGGTTTCGAGCAGATCTTCAAGAACTCTCTTACAACACTTCCAATCGGTGGTGGTAAAGGTGGTTCTGATTTTGATCCTAAGGGCAAATCAGACAGAGAGATTATGGCATTCTGCCAGAGCTTCATGACAGAGCTTTCTAAATATATCGGAGCAGACGTAGACGTACCAGCCGGAGATATCGGAACAGGTGCAAGAGAGATCGGTTTCATGTTCGGACAGTACAAGAGAATCCGTGGATCTTTCGAAGGTGTACTTACAGGTAAGGGTCTTTCATACGGCGGATCACTTGCTCGTACACAGGCTACAGGATACGGTCTGTTATACTTAACAAGCGCTTTATTAAAGGATAACGGAATTGACATCGCTGGCAAGACCGCTGCAGTATCCGGATCAGGAAACGTAGCAATCTACGCAATTGAGAAGGCACAGCAGCTCGGTGTTAAGGTTGTTACATGTTCTGATTCTACAGGATGGATCTATGATCCAGAAGGAATCGATGTTGCACTTCTTAAGGAAGTTAAGGAAGTTAAGCGTGCACGTCTTACTGAGTACGCAGCTGCTAAGCCATCTGCAGAGTATCATGCTAAGCAGAACGGTGAGCACGGTGTATGGCAGTACAAGGTAGATCTTGCTCTTCCATGTGCAACTCAGAACGAGTTAGACCTTGAGGATGCTAAGATGCTCGTAGCAAACGGTGTTACATCCGTAACAGAGGGTGCTAATATGCCTACAACTCTTGAGGCTACAAAGTACTTCCAGGAGAACGGTGTTCTCTTCGTAGGTGGTAAGGCTGCCAATGCCGGTGGTGTTGCTACATCTGCACTTGAGATGAGCCAGAACTCTGAGAGACTTCACTGGACATTCGAGGAAGTTGACGGAAAGCTCAAGGGAATCATGGAGACAATCTATGCAAACATCAGCGATGCTGCTAAGAGATATAACGCAACTGTTGGCGGCAAGACTGACTATGTAGCAGGTGCTAATATTGCCGGATTTGAGAAGGTAGTAGATGCTATGCTTGCTCAGGGCGTTTGCTAATCGCTAAAAACAGAATATAAAAATGAACGAACCCCTCCGAGGATTTAACGATTTCGGAGGGGTTCTTTGTTTTTATTGAAATATAATGATCAATGACCATTTTTAGTGGAAGAATCATTTTCAAGTTCATCCAATACATATTCGCACGCTTGTAAGACAAATCCTGTGAAAGATACATCATTTTCACGCATAACAGTATCAATTCGTGCGAGCATATCTACAGGAAATCGGATAGTTTTATTTTCGGTTTCTTTTCGATCACTTTTGATTTGAATAGACATAAGTTACACCTCCTGCAAAATAATCGTATTACACAGACGAGTACTTTTCAGCAATTTTAGATAAATACAAATGCGTGGCAATTGCATTACAAACGTATTGCATAATAGGCAAAAAGTGCTATAATACAAACTATAAACTATATTTTAAGTCAAAGGAGAAAAGAGCTATGAAAAGAAAATTGATTGCTGGAGTATTGGCAACGGTATTGGCATTTACAATGCTTTCAACCGGAACTGTTACAGAGGTTAAGGCAGAGGAGACAGATGCGAAGTATTATACAGCGGGAACTGTGACCGATGCGGAGGGCTACTATGAAATTTGCGTTGGTGATAAGTTATCATTTGAAGCAGACTTATATTTAAGCGCAGATGATTCTTGTGTTGATCAAGGCAAATGGCGCTTTGTGACTGATAAAGAACTGCTTGCAATTGATGGTATTGATGATACAGATTTGTGTTATATGTATGCTCCAAATAGTGAGAGCGAGACTTGGACAACATTTGATGGAACTATTCCAGAGGCTGCTTTCGGACAGGTAATTAATAAACTCTATGCAGTTGTAGTTACTGATGATGATGGAACAGAGTCAAAATGTGCTGCGTATGCATATTCTAAAGGTACAGTACATAGCTGGGGAGGAACAAAGAATGTAACATTTTCATTAAATGAGGATGGAAAAACTGTATCGGTATATTCAATTTATATGAATGAAACAGCTACTAAAATCCCGTCATCCATCAAAGTGAATGGTAAGTCATATAAAGTCACTTCAATTGGGGAGTATGCGAATGAGGGTACTAAGCTTAAATCCATAACGATTCCATCGACTGTGACTACCATTGGTGAGAAAGCATTTAAGGGCGCAAAGAATTTAAAAACAATCAATATAAATGGAAACATCAAATCTGTGGGAGAAAATGCTTTTCAGGGAATCAACAAAAAGGCTGTTTTCAAAATTAAGGCATCAGCCGCTAATTATAAGAAAATTGTAAAAAGAATCAAAAAAGCAGGTGCCCCAAAAACAGCAACATTCAAGAGAGTAAAATAAATTTAAAATCTCCATCGCATATATTGCGGTGGAGATTTTTGGCATTAAATTCATAGGTAAATGGATAGGATCGATTGGTAAATAAGCTGTAGAGGACCTAATCCTCTGACATTGTTCCGTCCATGATTGCTTTCTGCACCCAAAGCTGCAGAGAGTCGATTGCCTGCGAAATTTGACCAAGTTGTGCCTGGATCTTGTGGAAGTCATCAAGCTCATCGGCAGAGATCTGTCCATCGACGGTAATTTCAATCAGGCGATCCTTGTCGCGGTTTAAGGTATTTAAGGATGCCAGCATTTCGAGTGTAATCTGGGAGAGATCTTTTATCTGCACTTCCGGCACACATTCCTGTCCGATCGGGCATTCGTGCGAACAATAATAGTTGCAGAGTGAAGGGTTCTTATAGCAGTCAGCCATTGCAAGGATTTCATCCGGGTGTGGAAGCGACTTTTCGCTCTCGATTTTTTCGATGCGGTCGGCCGAGAGAAATTCAAGCTTTTCCGCGGCAGCTTCGCGCGTCAATCCAAGGGATTCCCGGCTCGTCTGATAAACATTTTTATTTTCTTTGGTGGATTTTCTTCCCATCATAAACTCCTTCGTGTAAAATATAATTCGCAGCAAGAAGCGGATTAGAGGTTCTTAATCCGCAAATGTTAAGATGTTTTCTCGCATAAAATGATTATAAACTATATCCATAGCAGGAACAATTACATTCTGCAAAATCAATTGGATATACAAGAGAGGGCGAAAACATGATGATTTGTTTATTATTAATTTTAGCTGTGTTAACAATGTTATTGGGAATCGGATTTAAACTGACGGGGGCACTGCTTGCCGCACTATTCTGGCTTTGCATTAAGCTTCCAATCGCTTGTCTGGTACTGGCGCTGGCAATCATATTTTGTTGCACGATCATTTTGATTCCGGTAGGAATTGCGCTTTTTAAGTTTGGTGTGACGCTGCTTCTGCCATAAGATTAAGTTTTGATTGCTTTTTCCGATATACATAATAGAAATGGATAAAGAAAGCGGATGGAAAAAGATGCAGATTACAACATTATGCTATATTGAACAGGATGGAAAATATCTGATGCTTCACAGAACGAAAAAGAAGCATGATATCAATGAGAATAAGTGGATCGGTGTGGGCGGACACGCAGAAGGGACGGAGGGACCGGAAGAATGTCTGCTCCGCGAGGTAAAGGAGGAAACCGGGCTGACGCTGACGTCATACCGGTTTCGTGCGTTGATCACATTTGTCAGCGATCAGCAAGAGCCGGAGATGATGTGCCTGTTTACGGCAGACGGTTTTACCGGCGAATTGATTCCCTGCAACGAGGGTGATCTTGTGTGGGTGCCGAAGGAAGAGGTGCCGAAGCTTCCAACGTGGGAGGGCGATGCAATCTTCTTAAAACTTCTGTTGGAAGATGAAGAACGCTTTTTTACACTTAGACTTGTGTATGAAGGGGATAAACTGGTGGAAAAAAGCGTGCATTTATATTAAAATGAATATGGAAAACGAAGAGGCATTCGTCCCACAAAGTAAAAATGTTTGTGGGACGGTTTTGCGTGTAAATAGAAGGAGGCAGAAGATGGCAGGATATCTGATTAAGGATACGACGCGCGCGGAGCGCGAGCAGATTGTGGCAGAGTCACTTGGCAATATCGAGGCAACCTGTGATGGCTGTATGTCAGGACTTGCGGAGATGTATCAGGATTACATTGAAGGTAAGAAAGAACTTCGTGAGATCAATATGGAATTTAATGCACGTTATGTGAAGGGCGAGGATATGCCGGGGCGCAGCCGCTGTCCGATGTAAATACGAGGATAAAAATATGTGGAAAATCAAACAGATTTTTGATGGAGATTACGGGTGCGAGGAACTTGCGCCGGGACAGACACCGTGCGTGTCTGTGACACTTGTGAATGAGATGGGCGAGGAGCATTATGTCTCGACCGAAGATGCGTGGCTTGTGGAACGAGGCTTGGATGAGGGCAGTCAATGGCCGCAGGACACACCCGTGAACTAGAAATTCAAACATATTTGCGCAAGATAGAGCCGACAGGCGGAGCGAGATGATAGACAAAGGAGCGAACAAAATGGAACACATTACAAGAGAAGCTGCTTACCATGACACTTGCAGCGATGGCAGCGACCGAAGATACAATTAACGAGGAGATGGCTGCGGAACAGGCGTAAGGAGAAAAGAATGGAAACATGGTATTATGAGGTTGTCAGCATTGATGGCGATTATGCGAACCTGAAGCGAACGGACATTGAGACAGATGATTTGAAACTGGTTGCACGTGCGTTGCTTCCACCAGAGATTATGGAGGGAAGCAGGCTGAGATATGAATTGATGCAGTACCGGATGGAAGGATAAGGATGAGAGCTTCTGAGTTAATTATGTATATATTGGCGGTACTATCCGCTGGATATGGAATTTTTGTGAGGGCAGCCGGATCCGGAACCTCTTTCTTTCTCGTGTGGTTTGCGTTGGCGGTTGTGTTGATTTTATTTGGAATATCGCTGCACATCCGCTTATGGAAGAAGGTTCCGGTCTGGGGCAGAAGAATCTTTACGGGGATCGTGGTGCTTGGACTTGCAGCCTTTGTTATTGTGGAGGGCTGTGTGATCAGCCACATGGAGGATCGCGGAGAAGATGGACTGGACTATATTATCGTTCTTGGCGCACAGGTGTACAAGGACGGACCGAGTCCGGTGTTACAGTATCGTCTGGATCGCGCGATTGAATATCTGGAGGAAAATCCGGATACTTATTGTATCCTCTCTGGAGGAGAGGGCGCGAATGAACCATTCCCGGAAGCACAGGGGATGGCGGATTATATGATCCGGCAGGGAATATCGGAAATCCGTCTTGTGCAGGAAACGGAGTCTATGACAACGGAAGAGAATATCAGAAATAGCATGAAGTATGTGCGTGAGGGGGCTTCCGTCGGAATCGTGACCAATGATTTTCATATGTTTCGTGCGCTCCAGATTGCGCATAAACAGGGAGTAAATGATGCGTGTGGCATTTCCGCAGGATCGATGAAGCTTTATCTTGCCAATAATATGCTGCGGGAATTTTTTGCAGAAATTAAATTTATATTGTTATCGTTATAAATAAAATGGCACAAATAAATCCGGATCATTGGTTTGATCCGGATTTGTAGTACAAAATAGATTGAAAGTTAGGAGAAATGCAGCAATGCAGACAAAAATTCGAAAACACATTGTATTTTATGGACGCGTACAGGGCGTTGGTTTCCGTTATTACGCTGTCAATAAAGCCAATCAGCTTGGACTGACCGGATGGGTGAAAAATCTCCCTGACGGAACCGTCGAGATGGAAGTGCAGGGAGAGGAACCGCTTATCGATCAGCTGATCATTTTTCTGCAGAACCGCACTTACATCTGGATTGAAAAGCTGGATGCAAGGTCGATTCCGTTGCTGGATGATTCTTCATTTCAGGAACGATATTGATCCAATTGCGACAGAATTCCGAAAATTCGTTTTATCCAAGAATTTTCTTAAGATCCTTCTCCGGTGTGCTGATTGGAGAAATATTATAGTTATCCACAAGATACTGCAGCACATTCGGAGAAATGAACGCTGGCAGTGTTGGACCGAGGTAGATATTCTTGATGCCAAGGTGCAGCAGTGTCAGAAGAATACATACCGCTTTCTGCTCGTACCAGGATAGAATCATAGAGAGCGGAAGTTCATTCACATCACACTCGAATGCTTCAGCGAGCGCTACCGCAACTTTGATTGCGGAAAAAGCGTCATTGCATTGTCCCATATCCATCATTCTTGGCAGTCCGCCAATCTCTCCAAGATCCAGATCATTGAAACGATATTTGCCGCAGGCAAGTGTAAGAATCACGGAATCCTTTGGTGTCTGCTTGACAAACTCGGTGTAATAATTTCTTCCCGGGCGTGCACCATCGCATCCGCCGACAAGGAAGAAATGACGGATGGCACCGGATTTTACCGCATCGATCACCTGATCGGCGACACCGAGCACAGTACCGTGACCGAAGCCGGTTGTCACGAAGGATCCGCCGTTGATACCGGTACGGTGTTGATCTTCCTTATATCCGCCGAGACTTAGTGCTTTTTCAATCACAGGTGTGAAATCCTTCTCTTCATCGATGTGGATAACATTCGGAAAAGAGACCACTTCTGTGGTAAACACGCGGTCTGCGTAGCCAGGCTTCACTGGCATCAGACAATTGGTGGTAAAGAGAAATGCTCCCGGAACTCCGTCAAATTCCTTCTGCTGATTCTGCCACGCGGTACCGAAATTTCCCTTGAGATGTGCGTATTTTTTCAGCTCAGGATAAGCGTGAGCCGGAAGCATCTCTCCGTGGGTGTAGATATTGATGCCTTTTCCTTCGGTCTGTTTCAGAAGAAGCTCAAGGTCCTTGAAGTCATGACCGCTGACAACGATGAAAGGCCCCTTCTCGACAGTGAGAGACACGCGGGTCGGAACCGGAGTGCCATATGCGGTCGTATTGGCAGTGTCGAGAAGTTCCATGCAGCGGAAGTTGACTTCGCCGACTTCAAGCACGATTGGAAGAAGTTCATCCATCCCATAATCGTAGCTGATCACAGATAAGGCCTTATAGAAAAAGGCATTCACGGTCTCATCACGGTAACCGAGCATTAACGCGTGGTAAGCGTATGCCGACATACCGCGGATTCCGAAGAGAATGAGCGACTTTAAGGAGCGGATGTCTTCGTCGGCTTCCCAGATCTGTTTCATGTCATAGTCATTTGTGTTGCCGCAAGGGGAGGCACAGGCAGCGCATCCCGGAACGATGCGGGATTTCTCTTCGTGGATGCGGTCGATCATCGCACGAAGTGTTTCATCGTTGAAATTAACGTTGGTGATGGTTGAAAATAATCCCTCGATGATGATGCGGTCGGTTGCGTCTGTTTTGGCATTGTTCTCACATGCCCGGGCGAGTCCGATGAGTGCACCGGTCAGTTCATCCTGCAATCCTGCGGTCGCAGCGGTTTTTCCACATACTCCTGCATTTCCCATGCAGCCACTGCAGCCGGCGGTCTGTTCACATTGAAAGCAAAACATTTTATGATCCATTGATAAAATCTCCTTTATGATAATTATTTTTCTTGCATGTTTGCGAGCCTATTATAGCGAATGGCAAATTTGGATTCGGTTGTTATAACCACACAAAAATACTTTCTATTATTTGCCGGAATTGTTACACTTTAACAGTTTTGTAACTTACACTTAAGCGCTGCGGTTGTTACAATGAAGGTATCAAACAAAAGGAAAAGGAGAGATTTTATTATGGCAAACAGAATTATGTTAAATGAAACATCTTATCATGGTGCAGGGGCTATCCAGGAGATCGCAACAGAGGCGAAGGCACGTGCTTTCAAGAAGGCATTTGTCTGCTCTGACCCGGATCTGATCAAATTCGGAGTAACAAAGAAGGTAACCGATATCCTTGACGAGAACGGACTTGCATATGAGATTTATTCTGATATTAAAGCAAACCCAACCATTCAGAATGTGCAGCATGGTGTGCAGGCATTCAAGGATGCCGGCGCTGATTACATTATCGCAATCGGTGGCGGATCTTCTATGGATACTTCCAAGGCAATCGGTATTATTATCGCAAACCCTGAGTTCGAGGATGTAAGAAGTCTTGAAGGTGTTGCACCGACCAAGAAGCCTTGTGTTCCGATTATCGCAGTACCTACCACTGCAGGAACCGCTGCTGAGGTAACCATCAACTACGTTATCACAGATGTTGAGAAAAAGAGAAAATTCGTATGCGTTGACCCGCATGATATGCCGGTAATCGCCGTTGTTGATCCGGATATGATGTCCTCTATGCCGAAGGGACTGACCGCTTCCACAGGTATGGATGCTTTGACACATGCAATCGAGGGATACACAACAAAGGCTGCATGGGAGATGACGGATATGTTCCATCTGAAAGCAATCGAGATCATTTCAAAGTCTCTCAGAAGTGCAGTTGCAAATGAGAAGGAAGGACGCGAGGGCATGGCTTTGGGTCAGTATATCGCAGGAATGGGCTTCTCTAATGTCGGACTTGGAATTGCTCATTCTATGGCACATACACTCGGTGCTGTCTATGACACACCACATGGTGTTGCATGTGCAATGATGCTTCCAATCGTTATGGAGTACAACGCTGACAGCACAGGAGAGAAGTATCGTGAGATCGCTCGTGCGATGGGCGTAAAAGGCGTTGATGATATGTCTGTTGAAGAGTATCGTAAGGCTGCAATTAATGCGGTTCAGAAGCTTTCTATCGATGTTGGAATTCCAACAAAGCTTGAAGCACTTAAAGAAGAGGACCTTGATTTCTTAGCAGAGTCTGCTCATGCAGATGCCTGTGCACCTGGTAACCCGAAGGATGCAAGCGTAGAAGATCTCAAGAACTTGTTCCGCAAACTTATGTAAATTTCGGGTTTACCGCATTCAGATTTGATTCCTAAAACGGACGATACCGGATATAAGATATTCTACGAAAATTAGCAGTGGTTTGTTTA
>ERZ773115.265-NODE-265-length-61738-cov-5.135597_pt1 | contig 61738 bp, 35 predicted proteins | sample MGYA00511116_ERZ773115 | MGnify/ENA primary metagenome ERZ773115 (study PRJEB29015, sample SAMEA2737869) | human gut metagenome | biome: human gut; feature: human-associated habitat; material: faeces | place: China | collected 2012 ... | reverse complement strand
CTTAAAGATACAAAAAAGGCAACTAACTCGCAATGAATTAGTTGCCTTAAATTTTCCTATTTCAGGAATATCCCTACATATACCAAAAGTATCAGAAAGTTATACCTTCTTCAAAGCCTCAATACTTTCTTTCAAAGATTTGATAATACTTTCCGCATCTGCCTGTTTCTTACGTTCCAATTCAAGAACAGCCGCCGGAGCATTATTAACGAATTTCTCGTTGCTAAGTTTTTTCAGCACTCCTTGCAAGAACCCTTCTTTGTGTTTGAGTTCCGCTTCCATACGGGCGATCTCCGCTTTCACATCAATCATATTCCCCAATGGAACGGCGAATTCAGTTGTTCCAATCATGAAGGAAGCTGCACCTTCCGGCTTGCTCTCCACTACTGTAAAAGAAGAAAGATTACACATCTTAATGATAACCGGATTCATCTTCTCTACCGGATGACTGCCTACAACCTGCAATTCAAGTTGTTCTTTCATGGCAATATTCTTCTGCAAACGAATACTGCGAACATTACTGATAATTTCCTTAGCAACCTCAAACTCTTGCAGGAATTTCTCATTCACTTCATTCGGCTCGAACATTTGGGTTACCATCAAGCTAGCCCCCGGTTTACGTTCACGCAGTTGCTGCCACAGTTCTTCTGTAATAAACGGCATGAAAGGATGAAGCATTTCAAGCAGACGTTCGAAAGAGCTAAGAACCATATCATAAATAAAACCATTTACAGGTTGCCCGTAAGCCGGTTTCACTATTTCCAGCAACCAAGAAGAAAATTCATCCCAGAACAGCTTATAAACCAACATCAACGCTTCACTCAAACGATATTTAGAGAAAAGATCAGCTACTTCAACTGCCGCCGCATCCAATCTTTGATCAAACCATTGAACAGCCAAATGCGCATCAGCGGGAATGGGAACGGACCCCATACCGTTTGTCCACCCTTTAATCAGACGGAAAGCATTCCATATCTTGTTGCAGAAGTTACGTCCCTGTTCGCAAAGGGCGTCGTCGAAAAGAATGTCGTTTCCGGCAGGAGCTGAAAGCATCATACCCATACGTACACCGTCAGCACCATATTTGTCAATCAGTTCGAGCGGATCAGGAGAGTTACCGAGCGACTTGGACATCTTACGACCCAGCTTATCACGAACGATACCCGTGAAGTAAACGTTCTTAAACGGCATTTTTCCTTCATATTCATAACCTGCCATAATCATACGGGCTACCCAGAAGAAGATAATATCCGGTCCTGTCACAAGGTCGCTTGTCGGATAGTAGTATTTGATTTCTTCGTTGCCCGGGTTGTTGATTCCGTCGAACAAAGAGATAGGCCACAACCAGGAAGAGAACCAAGTGTCCAGGCAATCTTCATCCTGACGAAGGTCTTCCATTGTCAGGGCGGCATTACCCGTCTTTTCTTTTGCTTTTGCCAGAGCTTCCTCGGGAGTAGCGGCTACTACATAACCACCTTCCGGCAGGAAGTATGCAGGAATACGATGTCCCCACCACAACTGACGGCTGATACACCAGTCTTTGATGTTTTCCATCCAGTGACGGTAGGTATTCTTGTATTTGGCAGGGTAGAATTTCAGATCGTCGTTCATTACCGGAGGCAATGCCATATCTGCGAAATGCTGCATCTTGAGGAACCATTGCATAGACAATTTCGGTTCGATCACAACGTTGGTACGTTCCGAATATCCTACCTTATTTGTATAGGCTTCTATTTTTTCGAGCAATCCGGCAGCTTCGAGGTCCTTCTCGATCTGCTTACGAACATCGAAACGGTCCATGCCGATATACATACCGACAGCTTCGCTCAATGTACCGTTGTCATTGAAAATATCGATACTAGGCAAGTTGTATTTTTCACCCAGCATATAGTCGTTTACATCATGGGCCGGAGTTACTTTCAGACAACCTGTACCGAATTCGATGTCTACATAATCATCCTCAATCACAGGAATGACACGGTTTACCAGCGGAACGATCACTTTCTTTCCTTTCAGCCATTCGTTCTTCGGGTCGTTCGGATTGATACACATAGCCGTATCACCCATAATTGTTTCAGGACGGGTTGTTGCAACAACCGCGTAGCGACCTTCCGGATCACCTTCTACTTTATAGCGGAGGTAATACAGTTTTCCGTGTTCTTCCTTATAGATTACTTCTTCGTCAGAAAGGGCAGTCAAGGCTTTCGGGTCCCAGTTTACCATGCGGACGCCCCGGTAGATCAATCCTTTATCGAACAGATCGACAAATACCTTGATTACACTTTCGCTACGTTTCTCATCCATAGTGAAAGCAGTACGATCCCAGTCGCAGGATGCGCCGAGTTTACGGAGTTGTTTCAGGATAATACCACCGTGCTCGTCTGTCCATTCCCAGGCATGTTTCAAGAATTCGTCACGAGATAGATCGGTTTTCTTGATACCTTGAGAAGCGAGTTTGTTTACAACTTTAGCTTCAGTAGCAATAGAAGCGTGGTCAGTTCCCGGCACCCAGCAAGCATTCTTGCCTTCCATACGGGCACGACGAACTAAAATATCCTGGATGGTATTATTAAGCATGTGTCCCATGTGTAACACACCGGTGACGTTCGGGGGCGGGATGACGATGGTGTAAGGTTCACGGCCATCGGGTTTTGAACTGAATAATTTGTGGTCCAGCCAATACTGGTACCACTTTCCCTCCACGTCAGCGGGATTGTACTTACTTGCTAATTCCATATTGTTTTATGTATATGATAATGTATATTCTAAAAATAACGGGTGCAAAATTAATAATTTAAATTCAAATCTTACCACCCTCGGGGTGTTTCTGTGCACGGAAAGAGAATTTATATCCCTCATAAAGAGCGAATCCGTAGAACAGGGCAGTCATCGACATTACATTTTTCAACAGAATAGAGAATATCTCTCCATAGTCTACACCTGCCAGGACTTGAAAATAGCCCATTTCATAATCTTGGGAGATATATCCGATAATAGACAAGAAATCACCTAAGATGCAACTAACCAGAGATAATGCCGCACCGATAATTCCGAAAATGGGACGTATTCCCTTGCCCTGCCGCATCGCAAAACCTACCATGAATCCGATAGCAATGGGCATAAATCCTATCTGACGACCTGTAGAAACGGAGATCAAACCCCATGCCATCGCACCAACGATGCATGCGACAACTGCACACAATACTCCTTTGGGCAGGTTCTCTTCGGCAAGCATTTCCTCTTCTGTCATGGATACCGGAAAGTCTTCCGGCTTGGGAGGCGCTAATCTTTCCAGTTCCTTATCTTGCTCAAAACTGTCACATTCTTCTTCAAAAGCGGGAAGTTCTCCGGTACGTTTACAAACGAGTCCTTTTCCGTTCACAAAATCACGTGACACGCAATTTCTGCAATATTTTTCAATTTCTTCCGATGTAGCCATCTCTTATCTGGTTTATGTTGAACGATTCTTTCTAGCCGACTGATTGTAAAGTCGCTATTAACAGATTTTTTGCAAATATAGAGGTATTTTTTCGCGTAGCGTCTATTTAATGCATATTTTTGTTGACCCAAATCTGAATGAATCATGAAACGGAGGTTGAAAATCAGACATATAATTCTGGGAGTATTACTACTCTTGGTATGGACAACGCAGTTGAGTTCTGTGTTGGCAACGTTTTATTCGCAAACGGTCTATCCTTTTATCTCATCTATTTTATCCTCCTTTTCAAACTTATTTCCTTTCGCCATAGGAGATTTGTTTATATTTCTCAGCATCACGGGAGTGATTGTCTATCCCATCTATGCCCGTCTACGGAAGAAGACATCCTGGAAGAAGATTTTATTGCGTGACGGCGAATATCTGCTGTGGGTTTATGTATGGTTCTATCTGGCTTGGGGACTCAATTATTCTCAAAAGAACTTTTATCAACGAACCGAAATTCCCTATACAGCCTATACTCCTGAGAATTTTCAGGAGTTCGTCGATGACTATATTACTCAGTTAAACCGTTCATATACTCCTATAAATAGTATCAACCAGGATTTAATACGGAAAGAAGCCGTACGATTGTATAATCAGCTCGGCGATAGTTTAGGTGTACACCGTCCGCCACACGATCATCCGAGAGTAAAGACAATGTTGTTTACTCCGTTCATTTCGATGGTAGGGGTAACCGGCAGCATGGGACCTTTCTTCTGTGAGTTTACCCTCAACGGAGATTTGCTTCCTGTCAACTATCCGGCTACTTATACTCACGAACTGGCTCACCTGTTAGGTATCACCAGCGAAGCGGAAGCCAATTTCTACGCTTATCAGGTTTGCACCCGTTCACAAGCGATGGGTATCCGTTTTTCCGGATATTTTTCAGTGTTGGGTCATGTGCTGGGAAATGCCAAAAGATTACTTTCAGAAGAAGAATATGAGAAATTATTTAAACGTATCCGACCGGAAATCATTGAACTGGCAAAGAACAATCAAGCGTATTGGGCTGCTAAGTACAGCCCCGCAGTAGGAGCAGTACAAGACTGGATATACGACCTTTACCTGAAAGGAAACAAGATAGAAAGTGGCCGTCAGAACTACTCGGAAGTAGTAGGATTGTTGATTTCTTACCAGGAATGGAAAAACAAATAAATTTAGATTGTCGGCTCATGTGCAATAGTCCGTGGATGAGCCTTTTATATACATAACAAACGTTCTTTCAATATCCATACTTTTTATTCTGCACCGAGTTTTACATTGATAGTTTTACTACCTTTAATGTCAATCACTTCAGATTTATATCCTTCACATTTAAAAACCAACCGGTCGTCTGAAACAACTTTTAATATATAGGTTCCTTTGTTATCAGTAAAGCCCAATTTCTTTCCAGTATAGACAGAATAGATAGAGACATTCTCGATTGGTGTAGCTTGCACGTCACGTACAATGCCGGAAATTTCAATTTCCCTACCGATAGGTTTCTTCCACCCAGGAGTAACCTTAGCTGTAGTATTCTCCGAAATTGTATAATCCCCTACTACAATCTTCAACTTATGCCGAATGTCATCCGAAGCAGCACCTATTTCAATATCGAAAAGTCCCGGTTCAAAGAAGCGATTGCCTTGTTCATCAGTCAATGCCAATTCACTTATAGGAATACAGAGTACTATTTCTTTTGTTTCTCCTGGAGCAAGTAAAGGTTTGGCAAATGCTTTCAACTGGCACACCGGAGTGACCACACTGCTCACAAGGTCGCGTACATACACCTGCACCACCTCTTTACCCGGCAACATTCCGGCATTCTTAATCTGCACAGACACTCGTATTGTATCCGTTTCTTTATATTGTTGTTTATCAGTTCTGGCCGTTTCATAATTAAAAGTGGTATAGCTCAAGCCATGTCCGAAAGCCCATAGGGGTGCAGGAGAGGAGAACACATAGTCGCGTCCGGGATTTCCGTAAGCCCCAGGTTTCTTATAATACCCTTTGTCGGAAGGCAGATGATTGTAGTAGACCGGCAAGTGACCTGTGCTTTGGGGGAACGAGAAGTTTAGTCTGCCGGAAGGGTTCACCTTCCCAAACAGAATGTCGGCAAGCGAATTTCCTGCCTGCTCTCCTGCATACCATTGAGCCAAAATAGCGGGAATATTCTCTTTTTCCCAAGGAATGGCAAACGGTTTGCCTGCCACAAGCACCAACACCACAGGCTTTCCAGTGGCTGCTACAGCCCGTATCAACCGTTCCTGACATCCTGTCAGACTGATATCGTGCAGGTCTATCCCCTCTCCTGTAGTAGACGGAACAGGAGTGGGACGGATAAAACGTGTGCTCGAACTTCCGCAGCAAAGAACCACCACATCGCTCCGACGTGCCACACACACCGCCTCGTCAATCTGACTATCGTCCATAGTGACAAGGTCGCAGCCGTAAGCATAGTTCACCTTCACTCTATCGCCCGCCCATGCCTTAATTCCTTGCAAAGGAGTGACTCCGTCCTTATTGTCTTTGCTCCAGCTATAGTCGCCAAATTGCACTTGATCGGCATTAGGACCTATCACTGCTATGGATTTCAATTTGTTGATATCAAGCGGCAACAACCCGCCTTCGTTTTTCAACAACACAGTCGACTCGTCCGCCATCTCACGAGCGAGGGCTATTTTCTTTGCGTCACGGATAGGTCCTGCCCATCCGTCCATGCCGTATGGATGTTCGAAAAGTCCAAGTTCCATCTTTACCCGCAACACGCGACCGACGGCCTGATTCACTGCTTCCATGCTACAACGTCCCTCGCGCACCGCCTCCACCAATGTCAGGTAGCAGTTGCTCGACGCTTCCACGTCCAAACCGGCAGTGAGGGCAAGCAAGGCTGCCGCCTCGTCATCCTCTGCCACATGATGAAACGATTTCAGCATGCTCACAGCCGCCCAGTCAGAATAGACTAGTCCCTTGAATCCCCAGCGGTTGCGCAGCAGTTCAGTCATCAGAAACTTGGAAGCAGAGTTGGGCACGCGGTCGCGCGAGTTGTAGCTCGACATAATGGTTTTCACATCCGTACCTTTCACTATCACTTCGAAAGGTTTCAGGTAAACGTCAATCAGGTCGCGCATGCCGCAATCCACTGACGCCAGGTTCAGCCCGCCCACGGGAGCTCCGTGAGCGCCATAATGCTTGAGCATGGGTGAGATGTGATGATTCCAATACCCTTTGGTCTCTGCCAGCCCCATTTGCGCGCAAAGCCAGGGGTCTTCACCATACGACTCTTCCACACGTCCCCAGCGAAGGTCGCGCACCACGTCGATGCAGGGAGCCAATACTTGACGGATACCGGCTGTGTGCAACTCTTCGCTGATGGCGCTCGATTTGCGGTAGGCAAGTTCCGGATTAAATGTGCTACCCAAAGCAATGTTCTGCGGAAAGATAGTGGCTCCATCCTGTGCCATGCCATGCAGCGCTTCGGTAGTGATAATGACGGGAATCCCCAGACGGGTCTCCTCCACCATATACTTTTGCAATGCCATAAAGTTGTCACGGCAGTTCTCGCTATACAAAGGAAGCCCTTCCACAAAACCAAAACTCATCTTCCGGCAGAAAGTCTCCATATTCTCTTTACTCAGTTTTTGTCCATCAAACACATTCTCCGAATGGATGTGTCTCAACTGTGCCACTTTCTCCTCCAACGTCATGCGCCCAAGTAAATCCTCCACCCGCTCTTCAACAGAAAGAGCCGGATTCCTGTAAGGAAGTGTCTGCGCCTGCGATGGCACACTCACTCCACAGAAAAAAGCACATACATACAATATCAATCTTTTCATCATCTGTTTTTTTACTGCTAAAACTGTTCTATCCGGCATTATTTATCAATTTTATCAGAATCTTATATTTTCTGATAATAACGAACATAATCCACTTCCATACAAGTAGGGAAAACTGACTCATCTATTCCCCAAGTGCCTCCCCAACTTCCTCCGACTGCTACATTCATAATCAGATAGAACTCCTGGTCAAAAGGCCATGTCACAGAGGTCTCACCTTTCTTTTTGAAAGTAAAAATCACCTTGTTGTCAAACAGCAACTCTATTTTCTTTTCATCCCAAACCACAGAGTAGAGATGAAAATCGGTGCTCAATGTAGTAGAATGCCCTAAGCCGGATGCTATTTTGTTCTTATTCACGTCAATGTCTTCTGTGTGTACAGTGGCATACACCGTGTTGTGGTTGTCTCCATCTCCCCACACGTACTCCATTACATCAATCTCTCCGCTTTTAGGCCATCCGCCATATACATCTTTCTCCGGCATCAACCAAATGGCGGGCCATACACCTCTGCCGACAGGTATTTTAGCCGATACATCAATACGTCCGTACTTAAATGTTTTCTTTCCGCGCGTATGCACCTCTCCTGCCGAGTACTCAAAGTGATAAGGATCGCTACGTCCCCAACCTATAATGCCATCATGAGGATCTTTGTAAGCATTCAACACTAACCTTCCGTCCTTCACACGGGTACATTTCAGGTCATCTTTGCGATAATGTTGCAGTTCGTTATTAATTACCCCACCCTTGTCGGATGCATTCCACCACTTACTATCAGGCAATCCGTTGCCACTGAAATCTTCTTCCCACACCAAGCGGTAACCGGGATAGGGCGCCACTCCTTTTTCCGGAGTGGCTGCCATTATCGTTCCTGCTGCAAAAACAGCTATCAAAGTCATTAAAAATTTGTTCATAAGTTCCAATTTGAAAAAAAGTCCGCCCTTAATGTGATTTTTAAAGACGGACTTTTCGAATTCTTTCTATTTTATATCAAATACCTTTAGATATTACTTCTTCAATACAACAGGATATAATGTGCCGCCTATGGGGTTCGGATGGTCTTCCACAATTCGGAAATTGTTATATTTCTGTTCATCGTTATAGCCGTTTTCCCAAGGACCAATGTAAAGCTCGTCATCCGACCAAGGAGTATTGTTACCCCTGTTCTCTTCCACACATCTGTTGCGGTAGATAAAATTCTTGCCGCCCACTTTGTGCTCGGTAGACCACGGTCCCATGATAGCAGTATAGGCAGAGCCCAGCGTTTTCGGCACCACAATCCGGTTATGTTCTATCAAGTTGTCGCCACCATCGTTGACGTGGAAGGAGAATTCCTGGCGCACATCGTTCTTATAGAACACATTCTGTTTAGATGCCGGATTCTGCATTGTGATGTGACGGATGTGCGTCACCTTACAGCCGGTAATCAATTGATGATCGCCATCGATGAAGAAATAGCCTTGTGCTCCTCCACCTTTATTGTAAGCACCATCTATCTCGACATCGCGGATGGTATTGTTGTGTCCGTTCATCCAAATCGGATGAGAGGCACTGTTGATAATCTTCACATTGTCTACGTATGAATTACGCGCCCATCCTTGTGCCTCTGCACCTGTGATATCAATCATCTTATGACCACCTTTACCTGCCAACGTCTCTTCCATCAGGGTGGGGTCAGGGTCTGCGGTGGTCCAATCACCTTTCAACGTCAAATTGCGAACGCCACTACCATTTGCATTATATAATGAGATATTACCGTTATCCTTTATTTTGATGACCACTCCATCACGGCTTTCACCCACTATTGTACATCCTGAATACATACGCACGCTCTTATTGAAGATGTATTCTCCGTTTTTCAAGTAAATAACTCGGTTGCGATACTTGTTGCCTTCGTTGGTGTATGCAATAATGTCGTCTACAGAAGTGCCGGATTCAAATACCTTGACCTCACGATCATTCATGATTTCCTCCAACGAAGGAATACCGCCTTCCACACCCGCCTTCATCCATTCGTTTATCTTGTCGATGTAAGCGGGGTCTACCCGGCTTATGTCGAACGTCACGCCCGGGTCTCCCACACGTACTTCCGTTTCCCACGGTTCGCACTGCGACACACGATAGGTTTTTATTTTCTCTTTTCCCGCCGTGTTTCTCAGCGTGATGGTAGCCATCCGGACAATACCCGTATCGTTCGGACGAATGGTAGCTTTCACCTCCACTGGATCCGCATCGGTATTACCACTTCCGGTTTCTTTGTCAAATGTAATCCAGTCCGCATCGGTACTCAACACCCACGGTTCGGTTGTCGCCACCCGAAGAATGCGTTCTTCGCCTTCCGGTACAAGGTCTTCGTCCAATCCTTTCACATTAAACGCATACGACTTCTGGTAGACTTCGATAATGTGATTATTCAGAATGGAAGGAGAATGCACGCCAATCTTTGCCATCCGGTCTTCACCTGTATGGTTGTCGTCCACCGACACATTCACACGGATAACGCCTTCTTCTTTTTCCATCTCCACTTTACACCAGTCGCGATTGCTCTTCACGGTACTATTCATAGGATTCTTCACTGTGAAGGTGATGGGATACTGTTCTGTGAGTTCAGCAGGTACTTCATATAAGGCTTCCGCTTCTATCTCAAACCTTATCGTCCCGTTCGATGTATCATCATCACTACACGAAATCAATGGCAAACATAATGCCATCGCTAAATATTTAAATATAGTTTTCATTCTACGTGATTTTTATGTTTTAGTTCACTTTTTCCATAGCAAACTCATCGAACCAATATTCCAAATTGGTCACTTTAGTTATCTTATAGCTATCCGAACTCATCCTTTCATCAGCACTTACATGCGGTTTAAACACAAGTTTGACCAATTTATTGGCAGGTATATCCACAGTAACTTCATGTTTGATCCAATCCTTCTTGGATTCACCGACCATGGTAGCCCAAATGTCATTTTGCCCTTCTTTATATTCAATGGTTTGCTCTCCATCCTTCAACACTATTGTTTTCTAAAATTTAGCCAACCGGGCAATGTCCGCATCGTTTTCACACACTGTGACACTCAAAACAAATGGCGATTTGTCCTGATTACACTTGGTGTAGAAACTCAACTTATACTTGCCGGCTGTCACACCCTGGAAGGGGTAAGACAAGTCCGTACTCCAATAATTTGCCAACTCCGGAACCGTATATTTCAACGATTGTCCGCTACCATTGGCTCCGAATGTCTTGTCAACAGTCAAAGTTCCAGTTTTACCTCTGGTAAACCAACGATTCAAATAGTTCAAAATGCCATTGCCTGCGGAAGGTGCGTCAGCTCCCACCACCGGTTCCTTGTCTGTTGCAAAATCCTTTTCAAACCCGGGGTTCTGAATCAGTGAGAGCGTTTCTTCCTTGCCACCGTCACCGCCTTCATTCTTTCCTTCGCCCTCTTCCAACACAAATTCATCGAACCAGAACTGAACCGCATCGCTTGAAACCAATTTATAGTTATTTGAGCCCAAAGTTCCTGAAGTGTGAGGTTTGATCACCAATCTCACCAATCCGTCTTTCAAGTCGTTCTTGGGAATATCTAGTGTGAGAGAGTACTTCTTCCATGTATTTTCCACACTTTCCACCATGGTCGGATAGAGGTCGCCTCCGATAATCTGTTTGACAACTGTTTTTCCATTTTCATTCACCAATGTCTTATAGTTTCTATAGTCCTTCTCCGAAACATCCGCCAACGTAAAGCTCAGCGCAAATGTCGATGCAGCCTTATCACTCTTGGCATAGAAGCTCAACGTATGTTTGCCGGCAGGCACATCGGCAAACTGCACTGCCACGTCTGTACTCCACCAGTTGGGAATTTTCGGACTCTTAAAACTCAATGAGTGCTTGGTGTCGTTAGCTCCTTCCTTGTCATCCACAAACAGTTCCGTACCGGTGGCTTTCATCACGTTCCAACGATTCAGATAGTCCAGCAGCTTTTCGTTTTCTATTTGATATCTCTCTACAAGCACCGGTTCCTCTCCGGCAGAATAAGCGGTTTCAAAATTACCGTTCTTTATCAAATTGACAACCTCTTCCTCCTTATCCTCATCGTCACCTCCATTTTGGATTTTGGTGTAATAGCGTACATATTCTACTTCCATCCGGGCTGGGAAAATAGATTCATCGACTCCCCATGTACCTCCCCATCCGCCACCGACAGCGATGTTCATAATCAGATAAAACGGTTGGTCGAAAGGCCATTGCTTATACGAATTCAGTTTCTTATCCCGCTGATAAGTCAGGATGACTTTGTTGTCGAACAGGATTTCGATACTGTTCTTCTCCCAAACTACAGAGTAAAGGTGGAATTTGAAATCCAGCGTGTTGGAACTGCACCAAGAAGCCGGACGTTCATCCACTTCGTCTCGTGTGTTTTGCGTATGAATAGTCTGATACACAGAGTTGTGTTCGTTTCCGTTTCCCCACACATACTCCATGATGTCAATCTCGCCATAGCCATCCTTGTACTTGTTCTGTGTAGGCATCAGCCACAAAGCCGGCCACACACCGCGTCCTATGGGAATTTTGGCGGCAATGTCGATACGTCCGTACATGAAGTCTTGCTTCTTCTGCGATTTCACCGAAGCCGAGGAGAACTCAAAATGGTAAGGTTCGCCCGTCCATCGGTTCGTACCTTCGTGCGGATCCTTGAACGCTTGCAGAATCAGTTTACCATCTTCCACCCACGAGTGGTTCAAGTCGGCCTTCCTATAATCCTGAAGTTCATCGTTACGCTGATATCCTTCTTCATATCCCCACACTTTCTCGTCGGGCAGTCCGTTCTCTTCAAACTCTTCCGCCCACACCAGTTCATAGCCGTCATACTCTGTCACCCGCTCCAACGTATACGTAGGGCAGTTTATCGTGATTTCATCGGTACATGCTCCCAACATCAGGGAGCATGCCATTATTATTGTATTTAGTTTCATAGTCTGTTGTTCATATAAATAACACTATCTGTTTTTTACCAACCAGGATTCTGAGTCAAATTGTCATTGACAAAAGTTTCCTTTTGAGGAATGGGATAGAGATACATCTTATCCTGCCATATCCGGTTCTGTATAAGTTCTTTCTGATAGGTACCGTTCTGTTTTTTCACTCCATAAATCTTTTCCACAAGATTGCCTTCCTTCCAGCGACGGATGTCCCAGAAGCGATGATCCTCGAAAGCCAACTCGATACGACGCTCTTTCTTCACCAACGCCTTGAACTTGTCTTTATCCGTTTCCGTATATTTCGGCATGCCTGCTGCTGTGCGCACCTCGTTCAAGGCATCCAATGCCGACATCTTGCAATATTGGTCGGTGTAGGTCGGCCCTTGCCATTCGTTCAGCGCTTCCGCATAGTTCAGCAGAATCTCCGCATAGCGGAACACCGGATAATGATGAGGCTTCGTCACCGGCGTCACCGGGCTCAGCGACACCGTCTCGTTCATCAACTTTTTCAGGTAATAACCGGTAGTGGTAGCTCCTTCGATGGGCGTACCGTTCTTGCCGCCTTCCAGCGGCTCCACCACCTGATTCATATAGTTCATGCCATCGCAGATAACATTGAGGTAGAGACGCGGATCGCGAGTGGGTTTCCCCTCTTTGTCATAATACATTTTTGCCACATGGAGCGGATTGTTCCAATCGAACGGTGTACCATCGAGGAAGTCGAATTCGTCCACCAAGTTCTGTGTCGGGGTGTTTCCACCTTTGGCTCCTTCAAAGCCCATAGGCAGGTTGCGCGCCTCGAACGTATTGTTTTCTCCACCTCTCACTTCCCAAATCAGCTGCTTGGAGTTGAGCACCCCGTTGCCGCCATCTTTGGCATACAGCGGGTCTTCAGTGATTTTCGGCATCGAATATTTGTTCAGGGCAATCACGTCGTAAGCAGCTTTGGCGGCAGCTTCCCATTTGGCAGCAGCGCCTTCACCGGCAAACAAGGGGCTTGCCGCATAGAGCAACGCGCGTGAGCGAATGGCAAGCGCAATGCCTTTGTTGATATGTCCGGTCTCACCGAACAGCTCGTTCTGATCTTTCACCAAATCGGGCAGCAGACGTTCGATTTCGCTGTTCACAAACGCGATGATGTCGTCGAACGAAGTCTTCTCCACATGGTTAATCTCATCCATCGCATACGTGCGAGTCATCAGAGGCACATCTCCGTAGCGCTTTGCCAACTCAAAGTGGTAATAGGCACGCAGCACCTCTACCTCTTTCATATAGGCACGTATCCTTTTGGTGTTGTCCGCATAGTCCTTGTCCCATTCGTACCGCTTGAGGTTCTCTTCCGAGAAATTTTCCATCAGCGAGTTGGCGTCATGAATCACCTGATAGAACTCTTCCCAACGGTCGTCTACCAAGTTGATAGGGCTCCAAGCATTGGAATAGATTTTCCACACCGCATTATTGGTCCACGTGTACACCGCATTATCTGTGGCAGACTCTCTCAACGCGTCGCTGATTTTCCCCCAATCGGACGGCACTGCGCGGTAAACACCGCTCACCATGCGGGTAACATTGTCAAAATAGGCGTATGCTTCCTCTTTGTCCATTCCCGACGATTCGTCGAAGTCGAGAAAATCACATCCTGTCAATGCGAAGGAAACAAACAATATCGTATAAATCTTCTTTAGTTTCATTGTCATCTTCTTTAGAAATTAATATTTACTCCGAAGTAGACCGAAGTCATGTCCGGATAGTTGATAGAGAAATCCTCACAGTTCATGTAACTGATGTGGTCCAAAGAGAAGAGGTTGTTGCCGCGTACATAAATCCGGCAGTTGTCCATCTTCATGGCGTTCGCCCACTTCTTCGGCAGGTTGTAGTACACGTTCAGGTTGCGCAACTTGAAGTAGGAGCCATTCTCCAGCCATTGTGTACTGGCGCGGAAGTTGTTGGCGTTATCCAGCGTGGTCAGGCGAGGCACATTGGCAATGTCTTCCGTTCCCTCTCTCCAGCGAATCTTGTCTTTCAGGTACCAGGTGGAGAGGTTGCTTTCATTGTTACGCAGCGGCCAGTAGACACTCTTCACATTTAGCATCTTGCTGATTTTTCCTATTCCCTGGAAGAAGGCGTCGATACCGAATCCCTTATATTCGAATCCAAGGTTGATACCGTAATAGATGCGGGGCAGCACGCTGGAATAACCGATTTTCACTTCATCATATTCGTCGATGCGTCCGTCGCCATTCTGGTCCTTATACTTGATGTCACCCGGGCGAACCTCTGAGAACATCTGTTTCGGACTGTTCTTGATATCTTTCTCGTCACGGAAATAGCCGATGGCTTCCAATCCGTAGCACTGATAATAGGCATCCCCCTTTCTATACAGATAGTCGTAAGGCTTATAACCCTCACCGTTTTCTTCGATTTCCGTCTTCAGGAAAGAGAACGTACTTCCTACATAATAACTGAAATTTTTTCCTACATTGTCTTTCCACATCGCCGACATGTCAAATCCTCTGGAATTCATACGTCCAATGTTTTGTTGGGGGATGCCGGTTCCGATGACTGCCGAGAACAAGTTGTTGCTGTTGACCAGCATGTCCTTACGTTCGTCATAGAAGGCGTCAAACGTCAACGCCAAGCGTTGGTTGAAGAATTGTGCGTCCAATCCGATGTTGTATTTGTCCGCCACCTCAATGGTCAGGTTACTGATGGGCAACGCACCGGGATGCAATCCGCCCGCATTGGCAGGATTCACCGGCGGATTCTTCACTTGGAATCCTCCACAATTTTCCCAATACCGCTCGTCTAAGTCGTAATCGATGTTATCATTGCCCGAACGTCCCCAAGAGGCACGAAGTTTCAAGAAGTCTACAAACTTAACGTTCTTCATGAATTTCTCATTCGATAATACCCAAGCTGCCGATACCGCAGGATAGGTACGGAACTTATCACCGTCGCTCAGTATGCTGGTACCGCTGTGGTTCACCACCACATCCACCATATAGCGGTCGTTGTAGTTGTAACCGCCAGTGAAGAGGAACGACTGGCGCTTGCGGGTGTTGTTGCGTCCCATCGGGGTGTACGACTCCTGACTGTACTGCAACGTACCGTTCACGGCATGCAGGCCGAATGCACGGTCATATCCTATCTTGGCATCCACCACCGCACGGATGAACTGGCTGTTGAGCCAACCGTTGTCGATAGAGAGAGCGCTGTCGTCGCCAAACTTGGCACTTTGTGTCTCATATTCGCCCATAGCCGGAAGATAGAGCGGAGTGTTCACCTCATACGCATAGTTCTTGCTACCCACATCTTTATACACTGCATCGTTGTCATACGCCACGCCTACTTCGGCACGTAGTCCCTTCGTCAGTAACGAGAGGTCCTGCCGGATACGCATGTCCGCCTGAAGCATACGGCGGTCGGTCCGGTAATAACCCACGTCGGCAATCTGGGCGATGGGATTCTTCTTGAACAGATAGTCGCCTCCCCACATACCGGTGCTGGTACGCACGGGGAACGCTGCCGACGGCACATGATAGAGCGCAGAGAAGATTTCATCTTCCGACTTGTTCGGGCGATTCTCCTCACGCAGTAAGCCGAACAACGAGACAGAAGCCTTGGTGTAGGGAGTGACGTCCACATCCAAGTTGATGCGGGCATTGAGGTCGTACTTCTTCATCTGCGAGTTATAACGTTCCGAATAGTCGCTCAGACTCTTGTCTAAGATACCATAATCATTCTTATAGTTGATAGAGCTGTAGTAGCGCATCCGCTTGCCACCCCCTCTAAAAGCGATGTTCAACTGGTTGTTGACGCTGTGATTACGCAGCGCCTCTTTCTGCCAGTCGGTGTTAGCAAAAAGGTCGCGGTTGGTACCATATTTAAAAGCGTCCAACGCTGCCTGGTCATACTGCAAAGGCAATCCGTCGTAGTGGAGTGCTTCGTTCTTCATCATGGCGTAGGTGTAGCCATCCACAAAATCCGGCTGGTTGATAGGAAGCCCGATACCATGCGTATAATTAATGTCGATATCCACTTTCTCGTGTACACCGCGCTTGGTAGTGATGACAATCACACCGTTGGCACCGCGTGTGCCCCACAAGGCCGTAGCAGCACCATCCTTCAGCACCGACACGCTCTCCACATCATTCAAGTTCAGGTATTGGATGTCACGGGGAATGCCGTCTACCACAATCAACGGGTTGCGACTAGTGAGCGAACCTCCGCCGCGCACCATCAGTTCGGCTGTATCAGTCCATCCGGTGTTCTGCTTCACAATGAGTCCCGGAATCAGTCCGTAGAGAGCATCCTGAATACTTTTGGTCGAATTTTTCTCCAGCATCTCTCCTGAAATGGAAGAAATCGCCTGCGTGCGGCTCACGTCTGTCCGCTGGATGCCTTGGTTGTTGTTCTGAATGTCAAAATCTCCCAACGAAATTTCCATGCTCTCGCCTGTCACCCATATTCTTTTGGATTGTCCGTCGGCATAGACCACCTCAATGTAATCCCCTTTCTTTGCCTCAATGGAGAACAGCCCGTTCTCGTCCGTGATTGTCTTTTTGGAAGGGTCGCCCACCAAGGAGACCGATGCGCCCAACACCGGCTGCTGCTGTTGATTCTTGATCGTACCTGTCAGGGTATGTTGTCCCATAGCCGAGAGGGAGAACATGCAGGCGATACTTAAAATCGAAATATATTTCTTTTTCATTTTAATTCGCAATAAAAATTAATATTCAATCATTCCCAACCCGGATTTTGAACCAATCCATACTTCTTGTTAATTTCCTTTAAGTCGATAGGGCAGAGATAATAACGGTCGTCCCATTGATCAGTCCACACACGCTGGTTGATAGACTCTTCCTTGATTTCATAGCGGAACACATGCTTTCTCGGGTCTTTCACATCCTCTTTCTTCTCGCCATCCTTCAACCATATTTTCAATCGTTTGCGCTTCAGGTTGGTCAGATAGTCGCTGTGTTTCCAACGGACAATGTCATAATGGCGCACCTCTTCAAAACCAAATTCCAAGGCACGTTCCTTCAAGATGGCTTCGCGCAAAGCCACACCGGGAGCCACCTCTTCGGGAGTTATGTGTTTCATCTTCACACGGTCGCGTACTATATTGATATAGTCATAAGCGGTGTTGCCAAACTCGTCCACCTCTTCCGCTTTGCCCAATTCGTTCATCGCCTCGGCAATGTTCAGATAGATTTCCGGCAGACGCATCAGCGGACATTGGTAGAATTTGTTGCTCAATTCATTATTGTGGTCCTGAACGAGCTTACGCATAGCTACACCGGGATATCCCATGTTTTTCCAACGCCAATTTTGTCCTGTACCCATATCTTCAGGCATTTCACGCCCGCCTTCATAGATTTCCGCCTTACGCCCCCAGAACTTGTCGCCGTTCACAATCAAGGTCTCATAGAGGCGAGGGTCGCGCACCTCATTGCCATTGGCATCGAAGAAGGGATGTTCGCGGTGTGCGGGATTGTCCCAACTGAACTCGCTTCCGTCTTTCATGGGGAACATGTCTGCATAATTCAACAACGGGCTGCACACACCGTATGAATATTGCTGAATCGATTTCGCATTAATGTCCCACTTAATCCAGCGGTGGCTCGTAATCAGCACCTCGCCATTGTAACGGTCGAAGAATCCGGAACAAAAATCCTTACGCGGTTCTCCGGTTTTCACCAATTTATATCGGTCGTTATTTTCGCGGATAAACGCCAGGCCGGCATCCAAGGCATCCTGCCAACGCGACTGTTGATAATCGCCATACCACACATAGTGCTTGTCGGCAGCCTCGCCCGCTTTGTAAGGCTCGTTATTATTGAACAACGGGCTTGCCACGAAGGTCAGCAGGCGCGATTTGAGCGCATAAGCTCCCGCTTTGTGCATGCGTCCGTCGTCGGCCGAAGAAACTTCCCACGGTAGCAGAGCAGCGGCATCGTCTATCAGTTTGCAAATCTTCTGCACGCTCTCCTCCACAGTCATGCGGGTCATCTGCATATCATCGGCCGGCTTATAAGCATGGTCGATCCAAGGCATACCGCCCAAGTTACGCAACATGTTCATATAATGATAGGCAATAATCATCATCGCCTCACCCTTGCGTACGTTCTTCTCCTCCTGCGTCATGTCGGGCACACGGTCAATGTTTTCCAAAAAGATATATGCTTGACGGATGCCGTAGGTGGCGGAAAATTCGCCATGCTCTTCGTTGTAGGACAAGCTATAGGCCGAAGCAGCAGCATTACTTGCCGTCACATTCCCTTTATGGTATTCGGTTCCGCCCGATTTAAGCGCATCCGCCAAGTCCGTAATTGATTCCAAAGCGCACCAGCTCAAACGGTTGTTGTGGGGATGGAAGTCCGGCAACGAATGATACACTTGGTTCAGCGCCTGCTCGGCATACACCTTTTTGGCATATACACTGTCAATGTTCATCTCATTGCTCAGCGGTTTCTCCAAAAAGTCGTTTCCGAATTTCAAGTCATCACATCCTACTAGGAGCAATGACAAGATTGCTATATTTTTGATTTGTTTATACATACTAGTCTTTAGGTTAGAAAGTTAAGTTTACACCAAGATTATAAATCTTCACCACCGGATAGGTGTCGTTATATTGGTTGGGGTTCGATTCGGGGTCCATGATGTCAAACTTGTCAAAAATCAACAGATTGTAGGCCGTGAACTTCAAGCCAAGTTGCTGGATACCGAGTTTCTTCAATGCGGGATAGCCCGTAAAGTTGTAACCGAACGTCAGGTTCTTCAGCTTCAAATAATTTCCATTCTTCACCGTTAGGGTAGACTGTTTGTAGTTGTGTGTCGCACTGTTCACAGACAAACGCGGAAGCTTAGCGGTAGCAGCCGTCTCCGGAGTCCAACAGCCGTCTATCTGGTGTATCATCAATCCACGTCCTTCAATGTTGAACGGTTTACAGAACTCTTCGGACAACACTAACGAACGTTCTGCCGCTCCCGTCCAGTTCATGGAGAAGAAGAAACCTTTGTAGTTGGCGCCCATGTTCAGACCGAATACATAGTTCGGACGGGTGGGGTAACCGATATTCTGCTGGTCGTCATCGTTGATTTTTCCATCCTTATTCAAGTCCAGATATTTCACATCACCCGGATGCACAACGGCTTGCGGCTTGGAAAGCCCCTCTTTCAACGTACCCTTGTCGGGGTCGATAAAGTCGTCTGCCGAATAGAATCCGTCTGCCACATAACCGAAAATAGCACCCACCTGCTGGCCTGTACGCCACAAGTAAGGTTCGTTCGGCTCTACCTCATCCTGGAAGATAATTTCATTCCTGGCGTAGGACATGTTAGCGTTCACATAATAGTCAAAATGCTCTCCACAACGGTCGTTCCAGTTCACCTCAACTTCATATCCCTTATTTTTCACCTTACCCATATTCACCACCGGCAGCAGGTCCTTGGTCAACGAGGTCATGCCCGGAATGGTCTGGCGGGCAATCAGGATGTCCTTACGGTCTTCACGGAACACGTTGACGCTCACTTTCAAGCGGCTTTTCAAGAAGTGCATATCCACACCATAGTTCTGCTTTAATGAAGTTTCCCAAGTTACACCCGGATTACCCAAACGGTTCTCCACAGCACCCTTCAATGGGTTAGAGTTCTGATAACCGAAGTTGTAGCCCCATTTGTAACCTTTCCAATCGCTCATCGGATCGCCCAACTTGTCCACAATGTAGCTGTCCGGCAGGTAGAGGAAGCGGCTGTTGTTCATATTGTCGTTACCTACCAGTCCGACAGAGGCACGCAACTTCAAGAAGTCGAACACATGCTGGTTCTTCATGAACTTCTCTTCCGAAATGATGTAACCCAACGAAAGGGCGGGAAAGGTACCGAAACGCTTGTCCGGAGAGAAGTTTTCGGAGCCGTTGTAACCGATGTTGAACTCCGCCATGTAGCGCGACTTGTAGTCGTATGTGGCACGTCCCACCAATCCTACATAAGCTGTAGGGATAAATCCGAATTGCTTGGGATAGTATTTCTTACTTTGGTTGTAGAGCAACAATCCGGTCACATTGTGGTCGCCGAACTTGCGGTTGTAGCGCAAGCTTGCCTCCATATACCAGTCGCGTGCACGCTCGATTTTCTCCTCATAGCCGTATTTGGAGTTCTGTCCCTCTATCAGATAGATGATGTTGTTATTGAAATCGGGAGCATCGACCGTCATACCAGGGGTCTCCAATTCCGACTGATAGTAAGGCACGTAGGTCTCATACCCTTTCTTTCTGATTTTGATGAACGAATAGTCTGTGTTGTAGGCAGCCTTCACCTCAGCAGAAAGTCCTTTAGTCAGGAAGTCCAATTTCTGAACAAGATGCAAGTCGAGGTTCATTGTGTTCTTTATATTCTTTTTATATCCTTGCATATACTCGTCCAACGGTGAATTTATCTTCACGTTTCTATATGTTCTTGAGCTCCCTATGGGATGTCCATCCACAATACCCGGACTACTGAACGGCTGCGACCAGTTGATGTTTTTCCATACCTCACCGTGGGAAGGCTCGTTCTTGTCACCTACCACACCACCTATACCCATCTTCAGGGTAGTGGTATTGGTGATGTCCATATCCAAGTTGGCACGGTAATTGTAACGGCTGTATTTATAGCCCAACTCTTTCTGTCCCAAATCTTTAAACAAACCGTCCTGAAACATGTAGCCCAAAGAGACGAAATAGCGCACCTTCTTGGTTCCGCCCGACATATTCAAGTTGTGCTGAGTCTGCACCGCCATTTTGTTTGTCATATAATCGCGCCATTTCACATTGGGATACATTATCGGAGAATCGCCCAAGCGAAAACGTTCAAGCGCATACTCATCGAACACTTCATCACGACCGTCGTTCCGTTCCTGTTGGTTGAACATCATGGCGTAGGTGTAGCTGTCTGCTGTCTCCAAAGTGCGGGTAGGCGTCTGGATACCTACGGAAGAAGTTACAGAGATTTTGGTCTTGCCTTCTTCACCGCGACGGGTGGTGACCAATATAACACCGTTGGCACCGCGCACACCGAACACGGCTGTGGCGGAAGCATCCTTCAGCACCGTGATGTTTTCAATCTCATTGGGGTCCATCTGGAAGAAGCTGCGCTCCACACCGTCCACCAAGATCAGCGGGGTACCGCCATCTTCGGTCAACGAACCCACACCGCGCACAAAGATTTTCGGGTCTTCGGCTCCCGGCTGTCCACTACTCTGCACTGACGACAGACCGGTAATCTTACCAGCCAACGAGTTGGCCACACTGGAGTTGGGCGACTGTAACAGGGCGTCTGTCTTCACCGAAGAGATAGCACCGGTCAGTGTCTCTTTCTTCTGCACGCCATAAGCCACCACCGTCACTTCTTCCAACTCGTTAAACGTCTCTTGCAAGACGATTTTAACACTTTTCTTACCTTGCAAAGGCACCTCCTGAGTTTCATATCCAATGTACGAAACCACCAAACGAGCTTTGGCGGCGTCAGCCACCGTAATTTTAAAGTTTCCATCCACATCCGTCACGGTTCCAGTAGCAACACCTTTCACTTGAATGGTTGCTCCAATGACCGGCTCGTTGGTCGTATCTATTACTTTACCAGTAACAGACACCTGCTGTCCGTATGAAAGAACAGCAGAAAACAGCATCAACAACAGTACACTTATCTTTCTCGACTTGTACTTGCTTAGCCTTTTAGTCTTGTTCATAATTAATTAGATTTATACACATAAAAACAGTGTGATTAATAAAAAAACTGAAAACAATCTTGATACCCTAAAAAAACTACCTCTTGAAAACTGACACAAAAATAAATTCTGCAAACACAACAGACACGACATTTTATACAAATGAAATGTCTGTTTTATACAAACTGCACTATTTTCCACTTTTACGTGCCAAGGCTTCTAAGAAATAATAGTCGGCATAATTGAGCGGCACATCTATCTCGGCATTGTGCGGTATGCTTCCCACCGAGTGCATCAGGATGAAGTTACCGTTTGTCCCCACTTCGGCACGATAGGCGGGTGTACTCAATGTCTGTACAATCCAGTCGGCTGTCTCCTTGTATTTCTGTTCAGGTGCGTAGGTGTACAGTTCGTACAGGGCAGAAGCGATAACGGCTGCCGCCGACACATCGCGAGGCTCCTTGGGGATGTTGAGTGCATCGAAATCCCAATACGGAATCAAGTCCTGCGGAAGATTCTTATGTGTGAAGATAAACTCGTAGACGTTACAAACTTGTTTCAAGTATTCGGGATTATGGGTGTAACGGTAACACATCGTATATCCATAAATAGCCCAGGCCTGCCCGCGTGCCCAAGCCGATTCGTCGGCATAGCCCTGAGCGGTTTGTCTGCTGCGCACTATTCCGCTTTCCAAATCATAGTCCACCACATGATAGCAACTGTTGTCGTTGCGGAAGTGGTTCTCCAACGTCCGGTCGGCATGACTCACCGCTATATTATAATAGGTAGAATCGCCCGAAAGCGCAGTGGCCTCGAAAAGCAGCTCCAAGTTCATCATATTGTCGATGATGACCGGACACTCCCAGCCGCGCTTGCTTTGCCATCCGCCGGTCACATCCCACGACTGAATGACCCCGGCATTCGGGCGGAAACGGGTACTAAGCGACTTGGCTGTCTGAACAATGACAGGTGCATACTCCTTGATTCCCGCAAAACGCAATCCATTGAGATAGCTGCAACCTATCATGAAACCTACATCATGATGATTGGTGAGGTATTGGATTTCCTCCAACTTTTCTGTGTACTTTTCAGCAAGAGACTTCCACTTTTCATCGTTGCTCAATTTATACAGATACCACAAAGAACCGGGAAAGAAGCCGCTCCGCCAGTCGGCGGGATTGATATACACCACTTCTCCCTTGGCGTTGGTGTAGCCGGGAAGCTTGCCTCCATTCTCATCCGCCGCTTTTGCCATCAACGCATATTGCGAAGCTGCGTTAACCACATTATCAGCTACCAGTTCTTCCTGTTCATTAGAAGAGCCGGCACATCCCGACAGTCCGGACAACACTAATCCGGAAAGGATGAAACTAACGATTGTTTTTTTGTTGAAACACATATTCATATCATATCCTATTTTAAAACTACACAAATGTAGGATGGATATGACAAACAGAACCGTATGTTATATACAAATAATCCGACCTATTATACAAAAACGCATTCAATCGGCAGATGTACGAAATAGTACCTTAACGCATACAAAACAGTACGTTGATATTTACTTATCCCCTCTCTTCTGCCGACGATATTCCTGAGGCGTAATGGTGTATTTCTCTTTAAAGCATCGGGTAAAATGGCGGGGAGATCCAAAGCCAAGCCGGTCGGCAATCTCCGAGATACTATATTCCTTGTTGTTCAGCAACATCACGGCAGCACGTTTTAGGCGGATAGTCAGGATAAACTCCAAAGGTGTCTGTCCGGTGATGGCCTTCATCTTGGAGAACAGCTTGGTGCGCGCCATCCCCAACTCGCACGCTAATACATCAACACTAAATTCTACATCGTCCATGTGTTCTTCGATCACCTTCATCACGCTGTCGACAAAAATTTTGTCCATGTCGTTCGTTGCCAAAATCTGCGGCGATGCCTGCGGCTGGTGCGTGAATTTCTCCTGCAACAAGAGGCGGTTATTTATCAAATTGTTACAACGCGACAAAAGAATGTCGATATTAAACGGCTTTGTGACGTAATCGTCTGCTCCTGTTTTCAATCCCTCGATGGTATGTTCCGGCGCCGTGCGTGCTGTCAATAATATAATAGGTATATGACAAAGCTCCATATCTTTCTTCACTACCTGACATAGCTCTATACCCGACATCTCAGGCATCAGCACATCGCTGAGAATTAGATCCGGCTGAACGGTACGTACTTTGTCCAATCCCTCTTTTCCGTCGGAAGCCGTCTCTATCTGATAGAATGTCTTGAAAATCTCTGTCAGCATTTTCCTCAATGCTTCATTGTCCTCCACAATCAGTAATTTGTACTTCTGCTCCGGTTGCGCAACCGATTCTTTCGCCTCTTCCGTAAAAGCCGAATCCGACAGAATGGGACATTGCTTTTCCCCTACAGCCGGTTCCATCACCCTTTCTTCACCTGCCTGAAGCTCTTCTTCCGTAAAGTGACTGTTGCCCTTCTTCAGATGAATGGAGAAAGTTGTTCCCTCGTCCACCTTACTCAGCACTTCGATGCTACCGTGATGCAGTTCGATGATTCCTTTGGCAAAAGAAAGCCCTATCCCCGTCCCTGTGGAGAGTCCCTGTTTCGTCTGATAAAAACGTTCGAATATCTTCCTTATATCTTCGGCGGAAATTCCTTTTCCAGTATCAGTCACCTCTATCACCACCTCCTCGATGCGGTTGCGTATGGAGATAGAAATGGTACCCTCCTTAATAGTCATGTAGCCTTGCTCTTGCTTACGGAAATCGAGCAATTCACTAATAAGCTCACGCATCTGAATACAGTTCCTGTAGATTCCCGACAGACGGCTGTGTATCGGTGTCGCAAAGGAATGGAGGCGTAACAGCATCTCTACCTGCCCGATAATCAACGTCAACGGAGTGCGGAACTCATGGGAGATGTTCGTAAAGAAACGCAGTTTCGCCTGATTCATCTCCTGAAGGTCCTCGACATACTTCTCTTCATACTTGAGCGCCGCTTGTAGCTTGATGCGCCGCTTATAGCTTTTCACAATGCTATACAAAAGCGTAAGTCCCAACAGCCAATAAAGTAGATAAGCCCATGTTGTCCGGTAGAAAGGCGGAAGCACCCGAATGTCTATCTTGCTCTCCGACACCAGCTCTCCATTCCGCCTGACAGCTTTAGCTTTCAGGACATATTTGCCAGGGCTTAAGTTGGTATAAGAGACCAAATGCTGTTCGTTCATCTCTGTCCATTCCGCAGAAAAGCCTTCCAGATAATAGAACAAGCGGTCGCTATTGAAAGGCAGATAGTCGGAAAGCGCATATCCAATACTAAACATATTCTGTCCCGGATGCAGAACCAGTTGGTCTACCATCGGCAACCGACAAGAAAAAACGCTGTCGGGGAGTTCTTCACCATTCACCATGAAACTGCTGGGCATCAAGGTATAGTCACGCGCCAAATGCCGTATGCTCTCGACATCGAATGCAAAGAGACCGTTTAGTCCTCCGACAAATACTTCACCGTCAGCCGACTGATAGAGCGCATTCTCCTTAAGAGAAACTTGCGGCAAGTTGTCGTAGTTTACACACGTATGTGCCCGACAGTCAAACACCGAAATACCTTTATCCGTAGTGAGCAACAGACGGTTTTGAGGAATCTCACACACATTGTACACTCGATTGCTTATCAGCCCGTTCTGCTTTTGATTGAAATTCTCAAAACTGTTCGTCTCTGGATGATAGCTATCGATGCCGTTGTCGCTTGTACAGAACCACAACTTACCCTCGCTGTCCTCATATACGGCATTTATGTTATTACTGCTAATGCTATTCGGCAGTACGTGATTACGCTTGTACTGTTTAAATTGGCCGGTTGCAAACTGATAGGAACACACTCCATTGTTCAGATTGACAATCCACAATGTTCCCCACCGGTCTATCCATAAATTGATAGCATACTGGCAAAAACTATGCTCCTTCTCATCTTGCAAAAGACGGGTACATCGAGCATCAGCAGGATTGAAAAGCACAATGCCATTGTAAGTGGCCAGCACCAACTCGTCCTTATACGGAAGAATATCCTGAATAATATCGGAAGGAAGAGAGTTCGGGTCCGACTGGTGATGGCGGTAATGGGTAAACTTTTCCGTCTTTAAATCTAACTTGTTCAGTCCACCCATGTGCGTCCCTATCCACAGTACCTCTTCCTTTTCATCATAGTAGACAGCCTTCACATTGTTGTGAGAGATTGATTTTCCCGTGCCGTCTGCCATATATCGCTTAAAGTTCTGCCGCTTGGGGTCATATTTGTTCAGTCCTCCGCCTTCGGTCCCTATCCACAGATTGCCGTTCACGTCTTTCACCATTCTGCTGATGATGCCGGAGCTAAGTCCGTCTTTTTCTATCAAAGAGGGCAGATATTCCCTATATATCTGTTTCTGCGGATGAAAATAGTTGACACCTCCATAATAGGTCCCCGCCCAAATGTTCCCCTGTCTGTCGCAACACAGTCCCCAAACGGAAGAGTGGGTGAGGCTGTTGGCAGTCTCTTTCTTTTTATATTGTATAAAGCAGTTATCGCTCCGGCGGTATTGCGTGATTCCTTCGAATGTGCCAATCCAGATATCGCCCTGCTTGTCCTCAACGCAATGATGGGTGAAATTGGAAGTCAGCACAGCATTATTCGGTGTGTTGCGGTAATTCACGATCTCCCCCTTACTGATGCGATAAAGTCCTTTACCACCACGACTGCTGCAACACCAATAGTCGCCCCGGCTATCTTTGAAAATATCGGAAATAGATGTATCGGGTATCAGTTTTTTTAACATTTTCCGTCCGGTAAGCAGATACAAGCCGAAGTCTGTTCCCATTAAAATGGAATCATTGTCCACATAAAAACAGCCGATGCTTGCTTTATCGATAAGCCGGTAGAGAGAGTGAAACCGCTGTCCGTCGTATTCCAAAAGTTCATTACCCCAAGCTGCGTACAGTTTTTTGTTAAAAAAGAGAAAAGAAAACCTATATGTCGATAGGGTTGTAAACGTCTCTGTCGCTATATGCACGGCAGAAACGCCATTTTGGGTTCTGACATACACGGTATCGGAATCGGCATCGCCCACTATTTGATTTGCCACGTTGCCGGACAAGCTGTTCGGATTGTCTATTTGCTGATAGTATGTCCGAACCCGATTGCCATCATACAAGTTCAGCCCATTGTTCGTCCCCAACCATATTATTCCCTCCTTATCCTGATAGATGGATGTGACGGAATTGTTAGAAAGTCCATGGTCGACAGTCAAATGCCTGAAAGAGATGCCCTGGGCTTTACCAGCGAAACAAATCGCACACAACATGAGTACACATAGATATATTCTCATAAATAAGATTTAATTTTAAAGTTAACAGCCACAAATCGGTGTCAGTCATTGCTAAACAACGCGACAAAAATAGATATTTATTTTTCATTTTCATACCCTCCCATACATTTATGTACAAAACTGACACATTCGGGCGGTAGTTGTGTACATAACAGCCCTATTTGTCTCTCTCGTCCGTTATATCTTTGCGGTGATAAACAACTATAATTTCTTTAAAAAGTATATCATGAAACATCGTTGCATTTATTTTTGGGTGTTTTCTCTTTGCTGTATATGCACTGTATCGAGAGCACAGAACAAAGAGGCACAGTGGTCAATAGACAACTATCACCACTATTACGGAGAAGCAAGAAAAGTAAGCTCCCCGGAGAAAGAAAAATTCATCAAAGAGTTCCGGTTGAAACTGCAACAAGAGAATCTTTATTTCAACAGAAAAGGCAATATGGACAAGCAGGAGCTGAACAAGCTGCTCCAATTGTTGCAACCCGACGGTAAATTCTCCGACTTGGACGACAGCCAAATCGGTCCGGGCAAGGACGGAAACCAGGCAAACAGCGGAGGCGTCATCACAGAAGCCTACCAGCGTCTTTGGTTCCTGGCAAACGCATTTAAGGAAAACAAGCTTTCGCAAGAAAAAGACAGCCGTACATGGAAAGCGTTGCTGAAATCCATCGTACACTATGGCAACCTCGAGATCTCCCGTCCCAACAACTGGGCGCGTTTCCACGCTTCCTGTTTCGCACTTCCCAAATCGGCTTCGGGCATCTACTTCTGCCTCTTGCAGCAGATGGACATCGCTGAAGCGGGGGGAGCGGAAGACAAAGACCTGGTGGCGGCAGCTGACATGCTAAAAATCATCACCCTGCAATCGTGGACACAACCTGTGCGCAACGATGATACCGACCTCAACGTGGTGCAGGTGGAGCGTTTCCGCAACCACGTGTGGTGGGTAGGCGGCAACGGATTGGGAACGCACGGCTACCGTGCCGTATATCAGGCAGCTTTCATCTACCGCTCCATCCCGATGCTCGACCTGCTGGCGGAAGTGTGCCAACGAAGCATCGCAACCACTTCGCAAGCCACCTACCACACCTCGTTCTGGAACGAAGGCTTCACCGCTGACGGTGCCGGCTGGGGACACGGAGTGCAGTGCCTCATCTGGGGATATCCCATCGACGGCACGTCCGGAGCACTGGAAATGCTGGGAATGCTGAAAGACTCTCCGTGGAAGACTAAATTGACCCGTGGAAACGTGGAAGCACTGATGAACTATTTCCGTGGAGGAAACTTCTACTATTATAAAGGATACACTACCCCCTGCTTAGACCGCAACTCGATGGCATACGCCCCCGAATCGCGCACCATCCCCTACCGCGGACTGTTGGGCATGCTTCTGTCCACCTGGAGAGAGTCCTTCACCGATGAGGAGGTGAAAGAGCTGGAACTGCTACAAAAAGAGGTGGAGAACAAAAATATACGGATGGAAACCTACGACGCTTACAACGGAACGCGCTATTTCTTCAACAACGACGACTTGGTGAAGAAGAACGACGACTATTATATCATGGTGAACATGGCGTCCGTGCGTTGCGACGGCATAGAGAGCGCGCACACCTTTGCCGATGCCTACAACTTCTACACCACCGACGGAATCACCTTCTTTGAAAAGACGGGCAACGAATATAAGTCAGTGTTGGGAGGTTTCGACGTGACCGCCATGCCGGGATGTACCGCCCGCGAGGGAATGGAACGGCTGACGCCCGTGACCAACTGGCGCGGATATACCAGTAAGCACAACTTCGCCGCCGCAGCGACAGCGGGAGGAGAGAATGCCGTGGCAGGCTACATCTTCGAGAAGATGAACGGCTCGGAAAGAGAGGGCGTGAACGACAAGGGAGACAGCGAAGGGATGAACGCAGTGCTCTACGGAGTGAAGGCATACAAGTCCTACTTCATGCTGGGCGACTACATGGTGGCACTCGGAGCAGGCATCACCAATCTCGACCCCAACCAGCCGGGAACCATCCGCACCACTATCGACCAGACGGCACACACCGGCGAAGTGTATACCCACAAGGTGAAAGGCACGAAATGGATTGTGCAGCAAGGGAAATTTGCCTACTCTGTGTTGCCCGAATATCAGAATAGAATGCACTACGTGTGCGAACAGAAGAAAGCCGACTGGGTCAAGATGAACGTATCGAACCGCAACAAGAAGGACCTGCCACAGACGGCAGACATCTTCCGCATCTGGATAGACCACGGACAAAAGCCGGTGAACGACAGCTATGGCTACGTGGTATATGCCGGCAAAGGCGAGCCGAAAGAGGGCTATCCCTTCAAGGTGTTGCGCAACGACACCCTGGTGCAGGCTGTGGAAAGTGCTGACAAGAAGGTAATAGAGGCTGTGTTCTACACCACCGGCGAGACGCTGAAGGCATCACGTACCACGCTGTCGGTTTCCGCCCCCTGCACGGTATTGGTGGAAAAGCAAGGAGAAAAGACGCAAATTACCGTGACTGACGCCTTGATGGATGAAACGTGCAAAGAAATCATTGTCACATGGAACGGACAAAACGTAAAATGCGCGATGCCGCAAGGCGAAAGAGCTGGCTCGCCCGTCAGCGTCAACCTGTAAATAATCTATAAAAGAAATAAACTCAATGAATAAACTCAAATATCAAACATATAATATTTGTAGCCGTAGCATGAAACGAACATTTTATTCCTTTTTTATCAGCTTGTTATACACAGGATTAGTCTATGGCATCAATAATTACGATGGCAATCCGATATTCCGGGGCAACAAGACAACAGTGCCTGTCGGCACTGAACATTTCAGCGACTGCAACCCTATTCTTCCGTTATGGGAACACATTCCGGACGGAGAACCCCATGTATTTGAAGACCCCGACAAGCCAGGTAAATACCGTGTGTATATCTATGGTTCGCACGACACACGCCAAGATGAATATTGCGGCACAGATTTGGTAGTCTGGTCGGCTCCTTTGGAAGATTTGAACAATTGGCGATATGATGGGGTCATTTATGCGAACAACAATTATCCGGAAGACCCACGCCTGATGTTTGCACCCGATGTGGCAGAAGTGGTCAAGGATGGCGTGAAGCGCTATTACCTCTATCCTAACGAGCAACGCGCTCCAAGAGCGGACGTAGCGATTGCGGAAAGTCCCAAAGGTCCTTTTGTCAATCTCAACAAGACAGGACTTATCGGCTTTGACCCCGCCGTATTGGTGGACGATGATGGCAGAGTGTATGCCTATTGGGGATTTGAGCGTTCTTTCGGTGCCGAGTTGGACCCGAACACGATGTGCACACTAAAACCGGGGACAAAAGTGGTAGAAGACATGATTTCCAACTGGAAAGGAGACGATGCTTTGGGCGGTTCTAAAGAAGAACTAAGCAAGCAGTTCCGCTTCTTCGAGGCTTCCTCCATCCGGAAGATTGGTCACATGTATGTGTTTGTCTACGCCCGCCGCCAGCATAAATCCGAAAGAGGAGGCGGACAAATGCTGGCATACGCCTACAGCACAACCCCCTTAGGACCTTGGACATACGGAGGACCGATTATTGCAAGCCCTACAGGAAACATCCACGGTGGACTCGTCTCATTGAACGGACAGTGGTACATCTTTTATCATAGGGATACCAACAACAACTGGTATGCCCGACAAGCCTGCGTAGAGCCCGTAGAGATAGAGATAAAGGGCAACAAGATCAAAATAGATGAGGTACCAAGCACTTCAATGGGATTTAACAGACAAGGATTGAACCCGTACAAGAAATATCCGGCCGCCATTGCCTGCCACTTCTCCGGAGGTGTTTACGCCCAAGCCACCTATGACCCTGCCGTCAAATGCAACCCGCTTGTGAACGTAGTCAACAACTCCGTCATCGGATACAGGGACTACAATTTCGATGCCTTGACGGGAGAGAACAACCAGCTCCAATTGGATATTGTTCCCCAAGGTGTAGAGGGAACTATTGACGTCATGCTCGATCATCCCACAGAAGCAGATGGAGGCACTAAGTTAGGAACAATCCAAATTCCCGCCAATGCGAAACCGGTGTTACGCACACACAGCATGACTATTCAGGGAGCCGACAAGATAAAAGGTAAACACGCCTTATATCTAACTTGCCAGTCAAAGGAGAACAAGGGGATATGCGATATTTATTATTTGAGATTTGTAAGGAAATAGCTTATTCTAAAAATCAATCTGACTTATCATCGAAGCATTCAATGAAAACAGGGTTTCCAAGCTTAGCGAGGTCACCCCATAAGCCAAAAAATAAACAAAAGGATGTTACAAATTAAATACAAGATCAATCATGACGAATAATATGGGGAAATACATGGCAGCCGCCTTATTGCTCTTAACAGCCTGTCAGCCCTCAACAAAGGTGAAACAACAAGAGGCAGAAAACGATAATATCCAGAATCCGATAATCACGATGCGCTACAGTGCCGACCCTTCGGCACGGGTGTTCAACGACACGTTGTACATCTACCCGAGCCACGACCGCGACGAGGCGCAATGGTGGGACATGGAAGACTATTACGTCTACTCCACCATCGACATGAAGACGTTTAAGGACGAAGGCTTGGTGTTCGAGCCACTGAAGCAGACCACCTGGGCGAAACGGTATTGCTGGGCACCGGACTGCGTGGAGAAAAACGGCAAATATTATCTCTACTTCCCCACCGACCAAGACCACATCGGAGTGGCAGTGGGAAACACTCCTGTAGGACCTTTCGAGGATGCACTCGGCAAGCCGCTCATCAGCCGCACAAGCCCGGGAGTCGTTGCTCCGCGCGACTATATCGACCCCGCAGCATTCATCGACGACGACGGCACACCGTATCTGTTCGTCGGACAAAATGCGCTGAACATCATCCGCCTGAACGACGATATGATTTCGTATGAGGGAGAGCCGGTCATCTTGGACAATGAGAAGCAACTCCCCTACTTCTTTGAAGCCATCTGGATGCACAAGTACAAAGGGAAGTATTACCTCTCTTACTCTACGGGCCCCCACATCGAAGGGAAAGCGCCTCAGATTGGTTACGCCATGGCAGATAACATCATGGGACCTTATGAATACAAAGGCATCATCCTGGAACCGGTGAGCAGCGGCACGAACCACCACTCCATTGTGGAATATAAAGGGCAGTGGTACCTATTCTACCACACCTCCCAACTTGCCATGAAGAATATCCCCGCCGATTCTCCGGATAGAAAGTTTATCCAATGGCGACGTTCGGTATGCGCGGCACCTCTACACTACAATGAAGACGGTACGATTCAGCCTGTCACTCTAACCGAATAGTGCGTTCGCCAAACATGAATGTATACAAATGACACAGCATTTATTCATCAAACGCTGTGTTCCGTGTCATTCTTTTCTTTATCCGTTAATCACTACCCAAAACGTACTTCTGAGTGCATAAAAAGGTGTTATTTTGTACATATTCTGTCAATAATCTCGTTTTGTATAGTCCTATTCCTTTTTTTGTACAAAATATCGGGGGTGCTTTTGGTCTTTTCGGGTACATTTGTTTCTAAAATCTCAACTGTTTGAAATTTCAGAACAAATAATGCCAAGTTAAATTGTACAACCATTAAAAACAAACGAAATGTTACGAATTACTTTTGCTATTTTAATCTTGCTTTCCTCCATCGCATGTTCCCTTAACGCCAGCAACAAGAAAGTCAAGAAGCAACTCACTCCTACAAGGTTCGAACAACGGGTGAACGAACTGATTGCCCAAATGACATTGGATGAGAAAATTTCCCAATTGATGAACGGATCAGACGGTATCGAGCGATTAGGCATTCTTCCATACGACTGGTGGAACGAAGCGCTACACGGCGTGGCACGCAACGGACGGGCTACGGTGTTCCCACAAGCCATCGGAATGGCTGCCACATTCGACACCACGTTAGTACACAACATCGCCACCGCCATATCCGACGAAGCACGTGCCAAGTTCAACACCGCACAGAAGATGGGCAATTACAGCAAATATGCCGGACTGACATTCTGGACGCCCAATGTCAACATCTTCAGAGATCCTCGCTGGGGACGCGGACAAGAAACGTATGGAGAAGACCCCTACCTGACTTCTTGCATCGGAGTGGCATTTGCACGCGGACTTCAGGGAGACCATCCTAAATATTTGAAAACCGCCGCTTGCGCCAAGCACTTCGCCGTGCACTCCGGTCCGGAGGCATTGCGGCATGAGTTCAACGTCAACCCATCACGTAAGGATTTGTATGAGACCTACCTGCCGGCTTTTGAAGCATTGGTGAAGAAGGCCAACGTGGAGGCTGTAATGGGAGCCTACAACAGGGTGTATGGAGAGAGCGCTTCCGGCAGCCAATTCCTGTTGAAAGACATTCTTCGCGACCAGTGGGGATTCAACGGTCATATCGTGTCGGATTGCGGAGCTATAGAAGACATCTGGAAGCATCACAAGATTGCCAAAAATCCGGCAGAGGCGTGTGCCATTGCCGTGAAAGTCGGCCTCAATATCAACTGTGGAATGACCTACAAATATCTGCATGAAGCGATGGACCAAAAACTAATAACAGAAGAAGACATCGACCGTCTGCTCTATCCCGCACTTATGACACGGTTCAAATTGGGTATGTTTGATGCCAAGGAGGAGAATCCGTATAACTCCATCCCCGAATCAGTCGTCGGCAGCGAAAAACATGTACAATTGGCTCATCAGGCTGCTGCAGAATCGATGGTGTTGCTACAAAACAGAGACAACGTGCTGCCCTTAGACAAAAATATTAAAAAGCTGTATGTCACCGGTCCCTACGCTGCGGATGTGAATGTATTGATGGGGAATTATTATGGAGCGAGCGACCGCTTTTCTACCTTCTTGCAAGGCATAGTGGGAAAGGTCAATCTCGGCACGACAGTGGAATATAAAATAGGCATTCTTCCTACCACACCTAACAACAATCCGATAGACTGGACTACACCTGACGCCAAAATGAGCGATGCCATCATCGTCGTATTGGGCGAATCGAACCTCACGGAAGGAGAAGAGGGAGACGCCATTGCCTCCATGCACAAGGGAGACCGCGAAACAATCGCCTTGCCCGCACATCAAATCGCATTCTTGAAAAAGTTGCGCGACAACAATAAAAAGCCCATCATCACGGTGCTCACCGGCGGAAGTCCGATTGCCTTGACGGAAGTGTGCGAATATTCGGATGCCGTGATTATGGCATGGTATCCGGGACAGGAAGGGGGACTCGCATTGGGCGACGTCATCTTTGGCGATGCCGTTCCCTCCGGAAGACTTCCCATCACATTCCCTGTGACGGAGAAGACGTTACCGGCATACGAAGACTATTCGATGAAGGGAAGAACCTACCGGTATATGTCGGACAACATTATGTTCCCATTTGGTTATGGACTTTCGTACACCACATTCGCCTATTCCGATTTAAAGGTAACAAGCGGTGCGATGAACGGCAAAAAAGACATCACAGTGGAAGTCACGGTGAAAAACACAGGCAACGTGGGCGGACGCGAAGTGGTGCAACTCTATCTGTCGCTGCCCAAAGCCGGAAAGAGCAATCCTTACAGTTCGTTAGTAGCGTTCGACAAAGTGGATATTCCAGCAGGAGGTTCCAAAACGGTGAAATTCACAGTAGCCAAAGAACAGCTTCAGTCTGTATTGGAAAACGGCAGCAAAAAGACTTTGAAGGGAAACTACAGACTCACAGCATCGGCAAGCGCTCCTTCCGCACGTAGCAGTGAGCTGGGGGCTACCTCCGTATCGTTGGATTTTTCTTTAAAATAAGACTTTACAAAAACATTAAACATGAAACATCTGAATCTGTTTTTAGGTGGATTGTCATTAGTTGCCACAGGAGCTTATGCACAATCCCAACAACAGCAAACGCACCCTAATGTAATCTATGTATTTCCCGACCAATTCCGCAACGATGCATGCGGATTCTGGAAGCAAGAGGATTTTAAAAAGTATAGAAAGGCAGAAGGAGATCCTACCATTACTCCCAACTTAGACAAATTTGCAAGAGAATCGTTGGTGCTGACTTCCGCGCAAAGCAATAATCCGGTAAGCAGCCCGCACCGCGCCATGTTGACGACAGGCATGTATTCGGCAGAAAAGAACGGAGTGCCCGTCAATTGCAACACCGGCTCTCCCAACAGCAGTCTGAACCCTGAGGCTATCACCATAGGCGATGTGTTCAGCCAGGCAGGTTACGATTGTGCCTATATCGGCAAGTATCATCTGGATACACCCACACCCAACGACCCCAACAATCCGGGACACTATGTCAATGCAAAGATGCCGGTATGGGACGCCTATACCCCTAAAGAACGTCGGCACGGTTTCAACTACTGGTACTCTTACGGGACTTTCGATGAGCACAAGAACCCGCACTATTGGGACAACGAAGGGCACAAGCATGAACCACACGAATACTCGCCGGTGTATGAAGCGAAAAAGACCATCGAGTATATGAAGAACACGAACAACGTGCGCGACCCGAAAAAACCATTCCTCATCATGGTGGGCATGAATCCGCCCCACAGTCCGTACACTTCATTCAAGGACTGCATGGAAGAAGACTATAACTTGTACAAAGACATGCCGATGGATGCCCTTATACGTCCGAACGTGACAAACAGGAATCTGCCTAAAGTAAAATCCACGCCTTACTATTTTGCCAACGTGACAGGAGTGGACCGTGCCTTTGGCATGATTCTGAATGCCTTGAAAGAGTTGGGATTGGAAGAGAACACCATCGTCGTGTTTGCCTCCGACCACGGCGAGCTGATGTGCAGCCACGAACTGCCCAGCGAGGCGAAAAACATGCCGTATGCCGAGGCAATGAATATCCCGTTCATCGTGCGTTACCCAAGAAAAATAGCCCACCGGGTAGACCCCTTGCTGCTTTCCACTCCCGACATCATGCCTACGCTGTCCGGACTGGCAGGAGTAGAGAAATTCGTTCCGTCGGATGTGCAGGGTAAGAACTACGCAGAACTGTTTTTCGATGCCAACTCGTTGATGAAACGCCCGACAGGAGCGCTGTATATGAAAAACGGATTTGGAAAGAAAAACCAAAAGGGTGAGAATTTAGGATATTCTGTTGTGGCACGAGGGATAAAGACTGCCAAATACACCTTAGCCTTTACCGTCACAAAGGAGAATAAAATCAACAAAATGTTCTTTTTTGATGATGAAAAAGACCCCTATCAACTCAATTGCCTGCCACTAAAAGGCAACGAGAAGATTGTGAAAGAACTCGGCAAGGAGTTGGGACGTCAGTTGAAGGCTATCGATGACCCATGGTATAAGGAGAAAATTCTTAAAGACTTAATCAGTTATAAATAATATGATTATCATGAAATACAGACATTTATTAGCGGCATCGCTATTCATCACATCGGGAAGTCTGTTTGCAAATCAAACAGACAAGAGACCATTGCCTTATCAAAATCCAAAATTATCGGTCGACGAACGAGTGGAGGATTTAATCAAGCGAATGACATTGGAGGAGAAAGTCTACCAGATGTCAGCGCTGCGTTTGGGAGAAGGCGACGAGATATTCGAGACAAGCGGCAACTATTCCATGGACGACATTCGTCGAAAATTCGGAAAACACGGAGTGGGCTACTTGAGCTGCCCCACTACGGATATGCCTGCCCCCAAAGCGGTCATCACAGGAAACCAAATACAAAAGATTGCGGTGGAAGAGACCCGTTTGGGAATACCCGTCATGATTGATGCGGAAGCGATACACGGCTGCCGTGCTACAGGCGCCACCTCTTATCCGCAGTCAATAGCGCTGTCCTGCACCTGGAATGTGGACCTGATGGCACAAATAGCCGATGCGATTGGTAAGGAGACCCATAGCCGTGGCATCAATCAGGTGCTGTCGCCTACATTGGACCTGGCACGCGACCCGCGCCACGGACGCATGGAAGAATGTTATGGCGAAGACCCTTTCCTGGCTTCACGCATGGGAGTGGAATTTATAAAAGGGGTGCAGAAGAACGGTGTCGTTTGCAGTCCCAAGCATTTCCTTGCCAACTTCGTGACAGATGGCGGACGCGACTCAGGCAATGCAGGAATGAGCGAGCGAGAGTTGCGTGAAATACACATGCCGCCTTTCCGGGCTGCCGTGAAGGAAGCGGGAGTAAAGTCGCTGATGGCTGCCTACAATTCGGTTGATGGTATACCGTGTTCTGCCAACCGCTGGCTGCTGACAGACGTGTTGCGGAACGAATGGGGATTCGACGGCTTTGTGGTGTCGGACTGGAGTGCGGTGAGCCACGCTTACGGTCATTTGAGGATAGCCCCGACACAATTGGAGGCCGCCGCCTTATGTGCGAAAGCCGGTATGGATGTGGAACTGCCCCGTATCAAATCGTATGTAAAGTTAGGCGAAATGGTGAAACAAGGGAAGATAACAAAAGAGGAAATAGATACAAACGTCCGTCATATCCTGCGTGTGAAGTTTCAAATGGGACTATTCGAACATCCCTACGTGGATGAGAAGTTGGCGGAAAAGTTGTGCGACGCTCCGCAATTCCGCAACTTGGCACGCGAAGCCGCACGGCAAAGTATCGTATTGCTGAAAAACGAAAAAAACCGGCTTCCGCTGAACGGTGTACGCAAGTTGGCAGTGATAGGTCCCAATGCCACAGTAGCACAATTGGGCAGCTATTCTGCCAGAGGCGTAAAAGGTGTCAGCCCGCTCGAAGGGATTAAAAACATCTTTGGAAAACAAGTGGAGGTTTCATACGCTAAAGGTTGCGGCCTGACCGACAATGATACATCCGGCTTTGCGGATGCGGTGAAGTGCGTGCAGGATGCCGATGCCTGCGTCATGGTGATGGGCGGTGCCAACTGGACTACCGGCGGAGAAACGAGAGACCGCAACAACTTAGACCTGATGGGAATGCAAGAGAAACTGATTCTTGAAATCGGCAAGACAGGCAAACCGATAATAGTGGTGTTGGTGGAAGGACGCCCGGTGACAATGACCCGTTGGATGGATAAGGCTGATGCCATTGTCATGATGTTCTTTGCCGGCGAGGAAGGCGGAAATGCCTTGGCGGAAATCCTAAGCGGAAAAGTCAATCCTTCGGGAAAATTGACGGTTTCTTATCCGCGTACGGTGGGCGACTTGCCTATGTGTCTGCTGCACCGTCCTTACGGTCGCGAGGGCAACATCGTAGAGTATGGACAGAACACCATGCCTGCGAACCGCTACTTCCCGCTGTATCCGTTCGGCTATGGTTTGTCATACACCACATACGAATATAAGAACCTGCGCCTTGAGAATGACAAACTGACGAAAGATGAGGATATTCACTTCTCCATAGATATCACCAATACGGGGAACATGGATGGCGATGAAATAGTACAGGTCTACCTGACTGATTTATATTGTCGGATTACCCAATCGGAGAAGCAGCTCAAAGCTTTCCAACGGGTGCGCGTTCCTGCCGGACAGACGAAAACCGTTTCGTTTACACTACCCTACTCCGCACTCTCCTTCCTAAACGAACGCCTACAACCGGAGGTGGAAGCAGGAGAATTTGAATTGTTAGTGGGACCGGACTGTATGCAGGGAGCAACTCAACGCTTTGCCGTACAATTGTAAATAAACAGAATAAATACTTGTAAATGAATAGAATAGACACTAACTAATATGCAAAATAGAAAACTAATTTTCATCCTTATGGGGTTGCTATTCCCCTTAGCGCTTGTACAGGGATTTGAACAACCGAAATTCTCGACTGCCGGTTTCTACAGACTGCCGGACAGTGGTCGGGATGTCTACTCCATGAATGTAGCTTGGCGTTTCCATAAAGGGGACATCGAAGGAGGGGCTTACAGCGTCTCATTCGACGACTCGCAATGGGAATGTGTCTCCTTGCCTCACGGCATTGAGTATCTACCGGCGGAAGCGAGCGGTTGCATCAATTATCAAGGCGTGGTATGGTATCGCAAACACTTCACTCCGGAAAAGGGGCTGAAAGGGAAAAAGCTCTTTCTTCACTTCGAAGCTGTCATGGGTAAATGTAAAGTGTGGGTGAACGGCAAACTGATGACAGAGCATTTCGGAGGATTTCTGCCGGTGATTGCCGACATCAGCAATGAACTGGACTGGAATAAGGATAATGTCATCACCGTCATGGCGGACAATTCGAACGACCCGACCTATCCGGCAGGCAAACCTCAGGAGATGTTGGACTTCTGCTACTTTGGAGGCATCTACCGTGACTGTTGGCTGATTGCCCATAACGAGCTACATATCACCGACCCCAACTATGAAAACGAGGTGGCAGGTGGCGGAGTGTACCTCTCTTTCAACAATGTGTCTGAAACGAAGGCGGAAGTAAACATTCAAACGCATGTGCGCAATGAAGGCAACCGCAACTCTGCTGCTACCGTTGTGTATGAATTGCGACAGACCGATGGCAAGGTTGTGGCGCAGGCAGCGTGTAAAATCAATGTCAAAAAGGGAAAAGCCGGGTACGCAGGCAGTCGGTTAGTTGTGGAAACGCCCAAACTTTGGTCGCCCGAAACTCCTTATCTCTATAATCTGGACATTTATGTGAAGGATGATAAAGGGCTGGTGGTAGACGGTATGCGCCAGCGTGTGGGAATCCGTAGTATTGAGTTTAAGCAACAGGAAGGACTCCGGATTAACGGCAAACCATACGGAAAAGTGGTAGGCGTCAATCGTCATCAGGAATTTGCCGTTTTGGGGAATGCCGTCCCCAACAACCTGCAATGGCGCGATGCCCGTAAGCTGAAAGATGCCGGTGCCAGGATTGTACGCAGCGCACATTATGTGCTCGACCCTGCGTTTATGGATGCTTGCGATGAGTTGGGACTTTTTGTAATGGTGGCGACTCCCGGCTGGCAATTCTGGAACGAGGCTCCTTGTTTTGGCGAACGTATTTATTCTGATATCCGCAATATGATTCGCCAGAACCGAAACCGCCCCAGTGTATTTTTATGGGAACCTATTCTGAATGAGACTAACTATCCTGCCAGTTTTGCCAAGAATGCAGCAGCCATCTGCAAGGAAGAATGTCCCGAGGTTCAAGCCTCTTGCGACGATGCCGCCTTGGGCGATGAGTATTTTTCCGTCCTATTGCGTCCGACCAAGAATCTGAAGCCGGAGAAGACCTATCTGATTCGTGAATGGGGCGATAATGTAGATGACTGGATAGCACAGAATTCGGACAGCCGTGTGTCCCGTTCTTGGGGAGAGATCCCAATGTTAGTGCAGGCAGCTCATTACGAAGATGGATACCGATGGGTCTGCTCTTCATCATCGCAGGTGGTAGGCGGTTGTCTGTGGCATCCGTTCGACCATAACCGCGGATATCACCCCGAGCCCTTCTATGGGGGTATCATGGATGCGTATCGTCAACCCAAAACCTCTTACTATATGTATATGTCGCAACGTCCTATCACCAGATATAACTTCAATGCGGAAAGCGGTCCTATGATTTACATTGCTCACGAGATGACTCCGTTCTCGCCCAGTGATGTGACGGTCTATTCCAATTGCGATGAGGTGCGCCTTACAGTCTATAAGAACGGAAAGGTATATACGCAGAAGAAGCAGGAGATAGCCGGATTGCCTTCACTACACTTTCTCTTCAAGGATGTGTATGATTTTATGGATACCAAAAGATTGGCGCGCGCCAAGAAGCAAGATGAATACTATATGTTAGCAGAAGGGTTGATAGACGGCAAAGTAGTGGCAAGACATAAACGCTATCCTGCCCAACGTCCGGAAAGACTCCGCTTGCGGTTGGACAACAATGGCACGGCAACGGTTGCCGATGGCTCGGACGTGGTGACGGTGATTGCCGAATTGATAGACAAGAACGGAGTGGTCAGACGATTGAACAACTTTGAGGTGAATTTCAGCATCGAAGGAGAAGGACGCCTGATTGGCGAAACCACCGCCTCATTATGTTGGGGAACAGCTCCCATTCTGGTGCAATCCACGCTGAAACCCGGCAAGGTGCGTATCAGCGCTTCGATGAAATATGAAGGAACAGTTCTCCCGTTGTCCGGCGAACTGGAATTTGAGACAATTGCCAATCCCAAGCAAGAACTGTATTCAGAGAACGAAAGCAAACTTTTGAACATCGGCAACAATAAGACGGAAGCAGCGGTTCGTAACGCAGCATCCAAATCTGAATTGGAGAAAGAGAACGAACGCCTGCGCCAACTGCTAAATGAATATCGCGCCAAGGAAGTAGGCGAACAACAGACCAAGTTCGGAACAGGACTAAATGATTGATTAAAGGTTAATCCCAAATAAATCCCTCGAGAAGACATTTTCATTTGATCAGCCTCACCAATTGCACAACAAAAGTGCAGAAAACTATAAATTTCTGCACTTTTGTTGTGCAATTGACGTATATTTGCATATAAATAGATGCTAACCATGGACAGATTATACGAAAGCTTCAATAAACTCCTTAAAGCTACAAGTACCGATTTTATCCGATACAAGTATGCTGAAATAAACTGGAACAGCCATATACTCGGACTTGTCGGGCCACGCGGAGTAGGTAAAACCACCATGTTTCTGCAACATATCAAGCAGAACATGAATCCGAAAGATACATTATATGTTTCAGCAGACAATATGTATTTTGCCGATAATTCCCTGATTGACTTAACGGACAAATTCAGCAAACAAGGCGGCAAACATTTATTCATTGATGAAATACACAAATATCCTAATTGGTCCCGTGAATTAAAGCAGATATTCGATTCTTATCCGGATATGCAAGTTCTTTTCACCGGTTCCTCCATTTTGGACATTTATAAAGGCACGGCAGACTTGAGCAGACGTGCACCCATCTACGAAATGCAAGGACTGTCTTTCAGGGAATATTTAAGTATGTTCCATCAAATTCATGTACCAGTCTACTCATTAGAAGAAATACTGGAGCATAAAGTTGAAATTCCGGGAATAGCACATCCACTTCCGCTATTCGCTGAATATATACAACATGGCTATTACCCGTTTAGCAAAGATACCACTTTTGAAATTGAGCTGAACCAAGTAATCAACCAAACCATGGAAAATGACATTCCTCAATATGCCAATATGAATGTCTCTACAGGACGTAAATTGAAACAGTTGTTGATGATTATTGCCAAAAGCGTTCCGTTTAAACCTGTCATGCAGAAACTCGCTGACATCATTGGAGTAAGTCGTAATTATTTAAGCGATTACTTACTTTATATTGAGAAAGCGGGAATGATAACTCAGGTTCGGGATGATACAGGTGGAATCAGAGGATTAGGTAAAATAGAAAAAATATATCTTGATAATACGAATCTCATTTATGCGTTAGGAAGAGAGAATTCCAATATTGGTAATATCCGCGAAACATTCTTCTATAACCAGATGCGAGTTAAACAGGATATTATATCTTCCAAAATTTCCGATTTCCAAATAGGAGAAAGAACATTTGAAATAGGAGGGAAAAACAAAGGACAACAACAGATAACCGGAGCCAAAGAAGGATACATTGTAAAAGATGACATAGAAACCGGATACGGTAATATTATTCCACTTTGGAATTTCGGAATGAATTATTAATACTATCTTTGCAAGGATATTTAATAAAGAATAAAATGTCACATACCAGACAAGAACAGATGGAAGCCTTCGGACGCTTCCTGGACATTCTCGACGAACTGCGTGTTAAATGTCCCTGGGACCGTAAACAGACCAATGAAAGTCTGCGTCCCAATACCATAGAAGAGACTTACGAACTTTGCGATGCCCTGATGAGGGATGACAAGAAAGAAATCTGCAAGGAATTGGGCGACGTATTATTGCACGTTGCTTTCTATGCCAAGATAGGCTCGGAAACTGGAGATTTTGACATCAAAGATGTTTGCGACAAACTGTGTGATAAACTGATTTTCCGTCACCCGCATGTATTTGGAGAGGTAAAAGCAGAGACAGCAGGACAAGTTTCCGAGAACTGGGAACAGTTGAAACTTAAAGAGAAAGATGGCAATAAAAGTGTATTGAGCGGTGTACCCGCTGCCCTCCCCTCGCTCATCAAGGCTTATCGTATTCAAGACAAAGCCCGCAATGTAGGTTTCGACTGGGAAGAGCGTGAACAGGTATGGGATAAAGTGAAGGAAGAAATCGGAGAGTTTCAGGATGAAGTAGCCAATATGGATAAGGATAAGGCGGAAGCGGAATTCGGTGATGTCATGTTCAGTCTTATCAATGCGGCACGCCTTTATAAAATCAATCCCGATAATGCACTGGAACTTACCAACCAGAAGTTTATCCGCCGTTTCAACTATCTGGAAGAGCACACAATCAAAGAAGGCAAGAATCTGAAAGACATGACCTTGGAAGAGATGGATGCCATTTGGAACAAAGCCAAGAAAAAAGGATTATAGTTTCGCATGAACCGGATACCGAAAAAAATGAAGGCTCTGTTCCTACGAAAACAGAGCCTTCATTTCCTACAGACAAAGCGTCTGTCCGCACCGGACAGAGCGTCTGATGTATTCACTTACTTTTTCTTTGTATCTTTACTTTCTCCCTTGCGATGCATTCCTTTAATCATCTCCCTATGGAAACGCATTTCCGCACGTTGCACGAGAAAAATCTTCTTACTGGAAAGGATTTTATTGAACTTGCCCAAATAGGTCTTGTCAAGTTGGTCGGCAGCAATACGGTTCTCAGCAATCTTCTCGTTGATTTCCTTGTATTGAGCTTCCGTAGTCTTATCATCCTTGCCTTTACGCATCAGGCTCCACGATTCATCATTCAACTTTTTCTTCTTATCCTGAAGTTCAAAATAAACGGGAAAGAACTTTGCAGCTTCTTCTTTAGTCAGTTTTGCTTGTTCAATAATATATGCCTTTTGTTTTGTCCTGAACTCCTCGCGAGATAAATGTTGGTCACATCCATCGGCAGCCCAAAGAAGGGGCATAAAGCCACACAACAAAACAAGTAATGCAATTAATTTTTTCATTTTCCGTATTCAATCAGTTTTAATAAATCATTCTACACTCGCGTCACTCAGATAGACATACAACGAATAATCATCCAACATGGCACGATCCAATGCCATATCAATCATTTCATCGGATATGACTTCAGTTTCTATCTCAGTCACCGCCACATCAATATCTGCAACAGACTTACGATCTGACGACGCCACCCGTATAATCAAGGCAGCCCCCACAAACATAGCTGCCATATAGAGCAATGGTTTCAGTCTTGTCCATGTACTGACAGGTTCTTCCTTGAAAACCACTTTCTCTTTTTCAGGAAGTTTATTCATCATCTCTGAAGTCAGGTTCTCAAAGTAACCATCAGGAACTTTGAAGGAATCTTCCTTACCAAGTTTCTTCAATAGGATATCTTCTTCTTTCATTCATTTTTCTCCTCTCTTTGATTTAGACATAGTCCGAGTCCAAAGGTTTAATCAATGTCTTCTAAAAACTTCTCTATTTTCTTCACTGCATGATGATAAGACGCTTTCAAAGCACCGACTGAGGTACCGAAGATTTCAGACATTTCTTCATATTTCATTTCTTGATAGTATTTCAGATTGAACACCATGCGCTGTTTCTCCGGTAAAGTCATTAATGCCTTTTGCAAACACAACTGCGCCTCATCACCCGAAAAGTACGGGTCGCTTTCCAGTTTCTGCACAACCGCTGCTTCCAGATCATCAATGGCCAAGGTAGTGACAGCACGTTGTCTATTCAAGAAAGTAAGGCATTCATTCAACGCAATACGATAGAGCCAGGTAGACAATTTCGCCTCAGCACGGAAATAATCAATATTCGTCCATGCCTTGATAAAAGTATTTTGCAGGAGATCGTTCGCATCCTCATGCGACAGCACCAACCGACGGATCTGCCAATACAATTGTTCGCTATACTGCGCCACAATCATTTCAAATCCTTGTCGCTGCGTACTCTCCTCCTGGAGGAGCTTCAGAACTTCGCGCTCGTTATAAGGGGTCATAATCTCTTGTATCTCTATGTTTATTTATGGTTTCAAATCCAGATCGGTCATTGCCTTTAGTAAAGACGGATCATACTTATAAATGTCATCACAATACATCAAATTATTATCGGCAGACAGATAAACAGTCTGATAATCTATAAACAAAGGCACATATTTCTCCAAACTATAATGTTTCAATTCACGATAGGCCGCACTGATAGGAAGCTTCTTTCCTTCCTCGCTTATCGGCTTGAGGTCCATTGCAATGCGGATGCGGTCTTCCAGTAATTCATCCGGTTCTTCTAATAAGAAGAAAGCAAAATCGAGTGCTTTCTGAAGACGTACACAACCATGGCTCACCGCCCGGTTCTTTCGCATGAAAGCCCAACGGGAAGGAGTATCGTGCAAATAAACGGAATAAGGATTTGGGAAACGGAAGATGATACGCCCCAACGAATTTCCCGTCTTATTATCCTGTTTCACAGTATAAGGTACTCCCTTGCCCGCATACTTCGCCCATTTGATACTATGAGGATCGACTTGTGTACCATTCTTATCATACACCTTCATGCGGTTACGGGTAAAGTAAGTCGTATCCCTGCGATAAGTGGGAATAATCTCTTTCCGGATAATACTTTGAGGAACATTCCAATACGGATTCAGCTCCATATAATAGATTCTGCTGGACAACAAAGGTGTTTTATTCCTCACACTTCCCACACAAATGCGCATTTCCAGAATAGAGTCTGTTTCCTCGTTGACGGCTTGCAGCATGAATGCCGCCACATTTGCCACCACATATTTCTTCCCTTTATCCAGAGCATACTGCCAACGCGCCCGTTCCAGATTCAGCAATAAACAATCCCAGTAATAATCCGTAGTATCCGTCTTTCCCCAACCATTCACGCGCACCAATTCTTCCTGCATTTTCTTATAAAAACGGGAAGAGGGTTGCGCCCAATGAAAGGCGGCAGTGGGATTGGCACGCAAAGAATCAAGAGCCGACAATGCAAATTCCATATCACAACGCTTCAGAGAAATACGGTCTATCGAATCATTCCATCTGCGCTCCGGAGGTAGAAAGCCAAACTTTAACCGGCACACATACGAAAGATAGGCAGCTGTCAACTGATATTCTAAATCCGCCAACAGGGAATTCATCGTTTTTTCATCTTGCAATTGTAATGTACGTATCTGCTGCAACCCATTACGGATACTATCTACAGGATAAAGTCTCGGATTAATCCCATGTCGCGATATATTCTCTAACCAGTACAACATTGAGTCCGCTGCCTGCACAGTCGGTTTATCGGAGACCAATGAATCATTCAACCATAAGAAATCGCCTTCTTCCTGATAATGAGAGACTAACGCAGAATCCCAAACTGTAGTCTGTTTATTTTTTTCCAAACAGGCATGAATGAGCTGCCGAATACTATCCGCACTGATCTGATAGGCAGGATTAAACAGTTCTTTGAAACCTGCCAAAGAGTCCGGTATCGGAGACAAAGGCTTCTCCTTTCTACAAGCAGCCAAACAAATTATACATATTACTCCCAAAAATAACCGGCTACTTTTCATATACAGTTCCTCCGTCAATATCAATACATAAATTCTCTTTCGCTAAAATTGTCTGCGGAAAAATGGCGGACGCTTCATTAAGTAAAACAGCTTCATCTTCATATCGGGCTGAGAAATGCCCGATAACCAATTGTTTTACCTTTGCATCCAAAGCGATTTGTGCAGCTTGTGCAGCTGTCGTGTGATAAGTTTCTTTTGCCCGTGCCTGTTCCGCTTGTGCAAAAGTAGCTTCATGGAACAGCAAATCCACATTGTTGATTTGTTTCACTATAGACGGACGAAAAATTGTATCGGAACAATAAGCGTATTTGCGTGCCGGGGTCGAAGGACGGGTCAAACGCTGATTGGGAATAACTTCTCCTTCGGGAGTAACAAAATCCGCTCCGTTCTTAATACGGTTCAGTTCGTAAACCGGAACTTTATAAAAATCCACCATTTCTCTGATGATATGATTCGGACGTTGCTTCTCCTCAAACAGGAATCCGCAACAGGGAATTCGATGTTTAAGAGGGATCGTAGTTACAGTCACCGAACGGTCATCATAAATCTGTGTCGGTTCTTTCGTCTCAAATTCGTGAAAAAACACTTTATAGGTCAGTGTCTTACAAAAAAAAGCTAGCATCGGTGCGAATAATTCTTCCAGCCCCTTAGGAGAATGAATATGTAAATCGGCCGTCCTCCCCAATAATCCAAATGTAGAGATTAGCCCCAAGAGTCCAAAGCAATGATCACCGTGCAGATGAGAGATAAAGATATGATTCAAACGGGAAAATTTAAGCCGGGAACGACGTAATTGCATCTGAGCCCCTTCCCCACAATCAATCATAAATAATTTTTCACGCAAATTGACGACTTGTGAAGTCGCAAAATGTCGTGTAGTGGGCAAAGCGGAACCGCACCCTAATATATGTAACTCAAACTTTTCCATCTCCGGCAAAGATAGAAAAAAAACATATTAATTTCGCAAGCAATGAAACAAAAGTCTTATTACCTGCCATATAGTATCAAAAAAGAATATATATTTGCATATCGACAACCGGTTTCAAGAACATGATATGAAAGCTGGTCACAGTATCAGAAAAAGAAGTATTTAATATGACGAATCCCTTTATATACAGAAAATTATCAGTATTGTTCCTACTGTTTATTACTTTCGGGAATGTTTATTCCAAGAATAAAGAAATGGAACAATTGTTTTCCAGATTGGATTCCGTATTGACAAACAGTGAAAAGTACGTTTTAGAGAAAGAAGATAAAATAGAAGAACTGCGTAAGAAACAGTCTATGCCTCTAAAACCGGAAGAAAAACTATGGCTTAACAAAATGCTGTATGATGAATATTTTGTCTATAATGCGGACTCGGCTATGGTTTATGTAAACAATAATATAGAGATAGCCAACGCATTAGGCCGAAAGGACAAAGAACAGGAGTGGATACTGCATAAAGTTTTCCTTCTTGCAGCCCAGGGGCTACTGAATGAGGCTGAGAAAGAATTATTGAATGTAGATATAACTTCATTAAGTAAAGAAAACATGTATCAGTATTATGATACAAAAATCTATCTATACTCCCATTTGGTACAATTCATCGGTAATCGCCTGGAACTGACAAATTCTTATTACAATCTTGAGAAGGAATTCAAGCACGAAGCTAAGAAATATATAACTCCCGATCATCCTTCATATTATAGTTTTTGTGCGTCACTACATAGAGAATATCCCCGTTCTGCAGAGGGAGACAGTATAAAATTAAAATTAAAAAATATAGTAGACAAGTCATCATTGTCCACGCGGGTGGATGCCATCAATTCTTATATGCTTGCTATCATGTTTTACAATGAAGGCGATGAAGATAATTACGTAAAATACCTTATTTATTCTGCCATAGCCGATATTAAAATCTGCAACCGCGATATAGCTTCATTGGAGGAACTTTCCAATATCCTCTATTTGCGTGAAGACATAGACAGAGGCTACACTTACATCAGTTATTGCTTTAAAGCCGCATTGCTGTATCCCAACAGGGTGCGCGTAATAAACATATCGACCGTTATGGATAAACTACAGCAGGCCTATCGCGAAAGGAACAAAATACAGGAAAGCAAATTGCGTAAATCACTCTACACCACAAGTATATTATCCATTGTATTACTCATCTCCATCCTACTCATTTATTTCCAATTCAGAAAACTGTCTCGTTCACGTAAAAAACTGAACGAAAGTAACCGACTGCTTAATTCACACGTCAAAGAACTTTCTGAAGCCCAACGAATGCTGGGTGAAGTGAACGGAGAACTTAGCGAAGTAAATGAAAAGTTAAAAGTGATCAATAACCAATTACTAGAGTCCAATTATGTGAAAGAAGAATACATCGGATATGTATTCTCAATATGCTCCAATTATATAACCAAACTTGAAGAATACAGGAAGAATATCAGCAGAAAACTTAAAGCCGGTCAAATAGACGATATCAAATCATTAACTTCCAACATTACGATGGTACAAAGTGAGTTGAAGGAGTTCTATCATAGTTTCGACGCTATTTTCCTACACGTATACCCCGATTTTGTAAAAGACTTCAATTCCCTCCTGCGTCCCGAAGAAAAGATAATGCTTAAAGAAGGCGAACTCCTGAACACGGAGTTGAGGATATATGCGCTTGTCAGACTCGGAATAAATGACAGTATGAAGATTGCAGAATTTCTTCATTGCTCTCCGCAGACGGTTTACAATAATCGTTTAAAAACCAGAAACAAGGCAATAATTCCTAAGGAAGAATTCACCGAGACGGTACGTTCATTGGGTAAAATGCAAAAATAGAGAGAGCAAACAAACCATTTTACTTCATAAACTATTTACCTCTACCAAACATTATATAATTAATAATCAATACATTAACTTTTTATTTATTTACTCTTACTATTTACTTGTATATACACCGTACCTTATACTATACTACCTTTGTCCTCCAAGAAATTAATCAAGAAATTAATCGAGTATATACTTTTTAAATTTAATCTATGAGGCAAGAGAAACTACTAGGTCCAAAGCAAACTATGAAACATACGTTTGTAATCTCAGACGCTTTCTTTTCACAAAGTGCTAATTTGTTATTTTACTTATCATGAAAAATGTAATATTATTATCTTTGCTAATCCTTTTGTCCATTCCCCTTTCGGCACAACAGGAAAAAGTCTCCTTAGTCAACGACAGAACAGGTTCCAAGTTGCTTGTGAACGGTAAGTCTTTTATGGTGAATGGTATGAACTGGGATTACTTCCCAGTCGGCACCAATTATTCATATTCCTTATGGACAAAGCCTGACGATATAATCAAGGCTGCTCTCGATACGGATATGTCTTTATTAAAGAACATGGGTGTAAACGCTATCAGACAACACATAGGCGTTCCCCCCAGATGGGTAAAATATATCTATGAACAATATGGTATTCACACAATGATATATAGCTCCTTCGGACGCTATGGAGTAGCTTTGGACGGGGCATGGATGGCTAACACCGACTATTCCGACCCTAGAGTAAAAAAAGTACTTCTCGACGAGGCGAGAGAATTGGTAAAGGAATACAATAATACTCCTGGAATACTCCTCTATCTTCTTGGAAATGAGAACAATTATGGTTTATTTTGGCAAGGAGCAGAAACGGAAGATATTCCGGTAGAAGATCGTAAATCCACTATTCAAGCGGTTCACTTATATAAACTGTTCAATGAAGCGACTGTCGAGATGAAGAAAATGAATGCTTCAGCTCCTATAGCCATTTGCAACGGTGACCTTCTATTCCTTGATATTATAGCCAAAGAATGTAAGGATGTTGACATTCTAGGAATCAACTGCTATCGCGGTGACTCGTTCGGCGACTTGTTCAGCAGAGTAAAAGCGGAGTATGGAAAACCGGTATTGTTTACAGAGTTCGGATCCGATGCATTCAATGCCATAACTCAAAGTGAAGCACAAAAAGAGCAAGCAGACATTCTGTTGAAGAATTGGACTGAAATATATCTGAATGCGGCAGGACTAGGCAACAACAATAACTCACTCGGAGGTTTCACTTTCCAATTTGCCGACGGTTGGTGGAAATTCGGCCAAAATACTAACCTGAGCATACATGACACCAATGCATCATGGGCCAACGGCGGATATGTATTTGACTATGTGAACGGTGAAAACAATATGAACGAAGAATGGTTCGGTATATGCGCAAAAGGAACTCCTGACAGCCGAGGAATATACGAACTTTACCCGCGTGCCGCATACTATGTGCTGAAAGATGTCCACAAGATTAATCCTTATTCTCCCGGAAGTACCACCTCTTCAATAATAAGCAAACTTTCCGATATCAATGTAATGTCAGCCGTTTTATCCTCCAGAAGTGATAAAGCTGCCTTGCAAGGCGAAAAGACTCAGCTAATACGCCTGAGCGAACTGAGAGGCGACATAACTACCTACAATACAGGTGCAAAGAATACTACCACTCCAAGTTCCAGGCCGAAGAATCCGACAAGTTTCCCCAGCTTTAAAGGCTTTGACCATACTGAATCGTTCTACGTAGGCGTAGCCTCAAAACCGGCAGAGAATGTACAGGCGGAAGTCACTGTAAATGTTCTTGGAAATGTGGCGGAGAACCCGATAGACGAAATCTTTTATGAGAACAGAGGACGCTCCAGATATATAACGGACGAAAGCGGAGAAGTAGTAGATCTGGGTCCGTTGGAACGCTTAAGACTTTATAGTGCGAGTTTTGACTGGGATGGCAAACTGTTTAATCTGAAAACATTTTACCGCAAAGGACACTATCATTGGGGATACGAAGGAGACTTCTTTGGATTGTATCCCGAAGCGAGCTACGGCGATAATATGGATATTTATGGTGGCGAAGCTCCTTTCGGAAGTGAAATTGAAGGTAAGAAATACTTCAAAGGGCTGAAAATTGCTTTCGGTCCCGAACTATGGTGGGGTGCAAACCCGGCTCTGCTTGTCAAATACCAACGGAATATAGGTAAATATAACGTAGCAGGTATTTTCCATTATGATATAGACCAGCGTGAAGGAACGACTACTTCTTATGCCATACCCCGTCCCAAGAATACACGGGCCTCTCTTATGGTGGAAAGAAATTTCGGACGTTTCAATATTACAGCGGGCGGATTATGGTCAGGAACAACGCTTGTAGGACGGGAATTTCAAGCTACCACAGAATACAATAAAGAAGCTATCGTATATTCCGACGTGATAAAAACATCCGATACATTCGGAGGGAAGATGAAAGTGGTATATAGCGGAGGAAAGTTCAATGCCTATGCGCAGGGGGCGATAATGGGATTGGTAGCCAGTGGCGGAGCCGATTACACACAGACTTTAACAGGATGGAGGCTAAAAGATAGCGGTAGCGGAAATCAATCGAACGTCCTTGCCGGTTTTACTTATCAGATAGGCAACTTCCAGATTGCCCCTAATTTCCTGTGGCAGAAACCGCTTGTAGGTCCAATGCCTAATGGAATCGATGCTCCCGGAAGATTACGAAATATTATTGATGATCCTTTTGCTGTTAGGGATAACAGGGAGACAACAGCGGGAGAATTGTTGCTGACTTATGACCCGACACCCGCTACTTGGATGTACGACTGGGAGAATGACAATAACGAAGATGCACCGTTTGCCGCTTCACTTGGTTTCATTTACCGCCATCATCCCACCTCACAGGATGCAGCCATAGGTATACTTGCCAACGGTCGTTCTACCTTTGCTTTCGGAGGAGCTGCACCGGCTCATGATTTATGGGAAACAAACCTGAAAATAGCGTCTAGAATATCAAGAGATTTCGGTATCATATCAAGTGTCTACTGTGGTACTGCCCAAGCCAACGGAGATGATACCCGTTTAGTTAAGCGGGTAGGTGCAGACGCCAAAATGATTTATAAGAAACTGAGATTGAACGCAATGGTGAAGTTTAATGACTGGGGGCCGTACGACTATCACAGGGATTTTAACCTTACTTTCCCTTTCCAATGTATGTTAGACTTTTCGACCAGTCTCGCCAAGCCTAAATGGTTGGGGCCGGTATCCACTCGCGTAGGAATCAGAGGTACTTTCAGAACACTAGATCAATATTCTCCTCGTTACGTTGCCGGATATATACCGGACGGTTCCGGTGGTTTTGAACCAAGCACAGATATTGTAGGCGCAGGTAGTGGCAACGAATGGGAAATAAGAACCTACATTTCATTCAGCATTTTCTAATCTACGAACTAATTAATAAGATAGTTTTATGAATCACAAAATCAATATATCATGTAAGCTCTCTGTTGTCGCTGTTCTCTTTTCGTTGACAGGATGTACAAGAGATATAAATACGGATGTGCTGGCAACTTACCCAAACTTGTCCGATGTCTTTATTGATGAATTTGCATCCGACCTGCAATATCAGGCATGGGGAAAAGTAACCAATTTCGGGGTGGATACTAAAACCACTTACGACGGCACATCATCTATGCGAATAGAAGTCCCCAATCCGAGTGACCCTATGGGAAGCTGGGCAGGAGGTACTTTCTATTCCGCTACAGGCAGAAACCTGTCCGGATATGATGCACTGACTTTTTATGCCAAGTCTTCCGTAGCTACTGCCATTGAAGTCGGAATAGGTAATTATGATACTACCGAATATCTGGTTCAAGTTAACGATGTCCAACTGAATACAAACTGGAGTAAGATTATCATTCCTATTCCTAATTCCGCAAAACTTTTATCGGAAAAAGGATTATTCTACTACTCCGCCGGTGCGGTAAATGACGAAGGCTACACCATCTGGTTCGATGAGGTCAAGTTCGAAAAACTCGGTACATTGGCTCATGCCAAAATAGAAGACATAGAGGTTCCCGGTTTTCCCGGAAAACTGACGATAGAAACTCTGACCGAGACTATCAATCTTCCGAACGGCATTAACCGTAAAATGCGGGTCTCTCCCAATTATTTTACATTCGAGTCATCTGACGTCAATGTGGCTTCGGTAACAAATGATGGTAACATAACCGTGCACAAAACAGGAGAAGCCGTTATCTCGTTAAAGGAGGCTGAAGGCGAAATAAAGGTACATTGCTACGATTTCGCTCCAACACCCACGAGAGACGAATCGGAAGTGTTGTCTCTGTTCAGTGATTCTTATACTAATAAGATTTCTGCAAACTGGAATCCTAGATGGGAATGGTCAACAGCTGAATATACGGAAATAGATACCGGTGATAATCATATAGCACGGTATAGCGGTTTGAACTTTGTAGGTATTGTATTCAACAAAACTGTGGATTGTTCGTCAAAGACTCACCTCCACCTGGATGTATTATGCATGGACGAAGTAAGTGAAAGCACTATTATAACAGTCTCTATATACTATGGAACAACGGAAATAAAGTATCCGATAACATTGGAGAAATATCCTGATTTCAAATCAAAACAGTGGCTGTCACTCGATCTGGAACTTGAAAAAGAAAATAAACTAATACCACAATTGGCATTGGCATGTGATGACAACACCAGGAACATTCTTTTGGACAATATTTATTTCTATTAAAAATGATAACTTATGAAACCATATAAAACAATATTGCTTAGCTTGCTGATACTTCCTTTGCCACTGTTACTTGGAAGTTGCGAGAAAGAAGAAGAGATAGAAAACACCCGATGGGTATTGGTGTGGTCGGACGAATTTGACACACCGACTCCCGACAACAGACCCGATCCTTCAAAGTGGACGTATGAAAAAGGCGCTTCAGGATACGGTAATCAGGAACTTCAGAACTATACCGACAGAGTAGAAAACGCCTCATACACAACTCACAAAGGTTTGGGATGCCTGAAAATAACAGCTTTGAACGACAATTATGACGGAGTAGCTTACTCTTCTGCCAGAATAAAGACCGAAGGACTGTTCGAACAACGATACGGACGTTTCGAAGCACGTCTGAAACTTCCGTACGGTCCGGGACTTTGGCCTGCATTTTGGATGTTAGGAGCAAACTATGCCACCGATGTATGGCCAAAATGCGGTGAAATAGATATTATGGAAAATAAAGGATACCAACCTAATATCGTATCAAGTGCTCTACATTTTCCGGGACATTCGGGTGGAAATCCCATAACACAGACTTTTGGCTATGAGAGCCAACGTTTTGACACAGACTTCCACATATTTGCCGTAGAATGGGATGAATCCCAAATAGACTTCTTTGTGGATAATGTACTTTACAAAAGAGTGAAAGTCGCTGATGTAACAGATGGTGAATGGGTATTCGATCATCCATTTTTTATTATTCTGAATGTAGCGGTAGGCGGTACATTTGGTGGTGATCCCACAGCAGACACTGTATTTCCCCAAAGCATGTATGTAGATTACGTCAGGGTTTATCAGAAATCAACAGAAGTACAACCCGGAACTAATACCGGAGATATCTCTTCAAACGGTTCAATTCCCGGATGGGATTTTAACGGACCGGATTCTGATAAGGGACTTATAGAGCCTGAATTAAAATGAATAACAATGTAACTGCTAAAGATTAAAATTATGAATTTAATAAAAATACAAGGATATTATTTAGGGCTTATGGTAGCCATAAGTCTTGGAGCGGTTTCATGTACGAACGAAACAGAATTTGCCAATTCGCTGGATAAAGGCGACATTACTTTCTCAGCTCAAGTAGGAAAAACGATGAGCAGAACCACAGAAAGCGCATGGGATGGTGACGAACTGATAGGTGTGAAAGCGGGAGAAACAGTAAAAACTTACAAAGTGACAACCAATGGAAAAATGTCTACTGAAGATACACCTTATACATGGGATGGCACAAGCTATGATCTGCTGGCATGGACTCCCCTCACAGCAGAACAGATAAACCTAACAGACCAAACTACCGAAGAGAAACTCTTTGACTGTGACTTATTGGCAAGTAATGCGAAAGTGGAAGCAAAGAATGTACATTTTGTATTCAGACACCAAATGACCCGGATGTGGTGGGAACTTCAGAAATTTGAAGGATATACAGATGAAGAAGTGAACACCGCAAAAGTTTCGTTTATCGGTTATGGAAGTGTAACGTATACTAATGGAGAAATCACAACGGTAGGCGATGCTGACCAATTGATTTCTACTCATGACACAAAAGGAGAATATTATAGAAACGGCGAAGCTATGATGGTTCCTTGTGAAATGTGGGAGAAACCATTGATAAAAGTAGAAATAGGAGAAGATACCTATATCTATACTCCAAGTAAGTCCAACCCCAATGACGTCAATAAGAAAACCGGAGATTTGCTTCCCAATACATGGCAAAGATATTACTTGTCTGTCAGCAAAAAAGGACTGACTGTAGAAATGGAATCCGGAGAAATTAATTGGGATAATGAAAAGATCGATGACAATCAGATTACGGATGCTAAATTTAAGGCTATTATATCTGATGAAGTATCAAATTTGACCAATTGCCAGTTTACAGGTTTGGAAAACAGTTTCATTGACAACGCAACCAACGGCTTCTCCATAACTTATAAAGAAACAAATGCAAGCGGAGGCATCGATTACGAAGGTCTATGTGACAGAGTACGTACAGTTGATACCCCAAACGGGACTGTCACTTTCACATTCTGCAATATCCGTTCGGATATCAAATTAACATATACTAAAGAATATATGGAAGTAGGCTATTATTTCTATAGTAACGGTACTTACGGGACAGATTACAAAGACGGTTCCACCTTAGGTATTATCTATAAGATAGGAAAACATGAGACGGACAACGTAACAAATTACGAAGGTACGGATATAGAAACCATTCATGGATATGTAGTAGCGCTAACTGATGAAACTAGCGACGAAAAGAGTAGTTTCAAATGGAAAGAAGGTAATGCAAACTTGTATGGGACAGATTTTCCGGAACACGGTATAAGAGACGGAAAAACCACACAATATCTAGGATACCCTAACTCTAAATATCTTATAGAAAAAGCAGCTGTAGCAGAGGCTACAACAGTGCCGGCAGCCTCAACTTCTACCAGCAAAAACAATAATTCACTTATACCCGGCACATCTGGTTGGTATTTGCCCTCTCATACCCAATTAAGAGATCTAGCAACTCTTGCGGGTAAAACATTCACTAATTACAGTGCATTGAATGGCACATATTGGGACAGTACATTCGACAGTGACCCTAATGCTTATATAGTAGTTTTCAATGAAAATGGTGCAATAAGCAGTACTGATTTCTACAAGGCTGTAGATTCAGAACAAAAAGTTCGTCTTATTCTTACTTTCTAATTAATCATACAAATTATGAAACAAATATATTCACATATCAAACTGGCAGCCGTATCGCTATTAATATTTTCGGCTTGCACCCAAGACGAGATGTTACCTCAGATCGGAGAAAACGAAACCGCCGTTTCTGATGTTCTGACTATTCAAAATGTAAATGTAGCCAATTTCGATACCGGAAATTCTACTACACGAGTAATCAATGATGGTGTCACAGTTCTTTTCGAAGTAGGAAACAGCTTGGAAGATGTCAACGGCGATGAAATCGGTATTTTACTGATAGACAAAGATGGAATCGGATTCGCCAATGAACCCTTTAAGTATATAAACGAAAACGGTGTAAACAAATGGGTTAGTAAAAACAGTGTGAGTTATACCAGCAAAATTAAAAAAGTCATCGCCTACTTTCCATACGCCCAAATAGTGAAAGATGGAAAAGAGTTTGTTCCTTCATCCGTTAATGAACTAAAAGAACTAAAGAAAGAGGAAGAAACAACGGAATTTAAAGACAAAGATTTGCTGATAGCAGAAATCAATGATATTCAATCCCATCAATTGACAATCAACTTTAAGCACGCCTTTTCATTGATAGCGTTCTCTGCGGAAGCGACCATTAAACTAGATGACACGGAAGAGATTTCCTATTTATTAGATCTTTCCGATGTATCTTTCTCCATTGGCGACGAACTGTACACGCCCGAATCAATGAGCGGCAAGTACATCTGTCTTGTTGACGAAGAACAATTAGTAAAAAATGATTTTCGCTACTTCTACACGATTGATAATATTACTTATTCAAAGACGCTGAAAGATCCTATAACACTGGCAGCCAACCAATGTTACACTTTCCCTTGCCCAACATCCTCCGAAGGAACGGCAGATATTGCAGTAGGTGACTTCTACTGTACCACAGAAAGTAATAAAACAATCATTCTTCCAAGAAATGCAGCCGGTATTCCTACCGGTCTTACCTGCAAAGGAATCGTATTCCACATAATAGACGATTTTGAAACTTTTAAATCTACAAATGATTTAAACGACTCCAATTTAAATGGATATCAAGAAAAACATGGCTTAGTAGTCTCTACAAAAAAAGGAAATAATTTTGGCACTGTGGCAGCAGCTGATATAGAGCAAGCCTTTATTGATGGAAATGTAGAGAAATACACTGATACGGAAACATCAAACGGTTATAAATTGACACAAATTTTAGTAGGAACTGAAAATCTGGGATTTATCGCTTTGAATAATCATACTGAAAAACTAAACAATAGTACCGCTTGGTATGCTCCTTCGTTCAATGAACTTAAATACCTGATACAAGGTGAAAATACTCAAACAGGTTCCACATCGGGGCAAGAGTACATTAACAAACAATTGAAAAAAATAAATGCGGATGAACTGGCAGGTACAATTCCTTCTGTCACTTTTTACAATGGTGTCGGAGACCATGGATTACGCCTTATGACGGGCGGTTCTGAAAATGGATGGCACGGCATACCTGGCGAAGCTTTTTATCCAATCTGTGCATTTTGATGCATTCCCCCCAAAAACAAGAACTAATAAATATTTTCAATAATAAAAGACGATTTATGAAGATAAACAAGTTATTATTTACCACAACACTGACAGCATTGGCATTAACAGCCTGCTCTCCGAAAGGAACCAACTCTGATTCTGAGATAGAGAACAAAGTAGAAGCCTTACTGGATAAGATGACTTTAGAGGAAAAGCTAGGGCAGATGAATCAGTTGAGTCCGTGGGATCCTAACGAACTGGCAAACAAAGTTCGTAATGGAGAAATAGGTTCCATATTGAATTATATGAATCCCGAAGAAGTGAATAAAATACAGAAAATCGCAATGGAAGAGTCACGGTTAGGTATCCCCCTACTAGTGTCACGCGATGTAATTCACGGTTACAAGACTATCTTCCCTATTCCATTGGGACAGGCAGCCACATTCAATCCACAGATAGTAGAAAACGGAGCACGTGTAGCTGCCATAGAAGCTTCAGCTGATGGTATCCGTTGGACTTTTGCGCCCATGATAGATATATCACGTGACCCTCGTTGGGGACGCATAGCCGAAAGTTGCGGTGAAGATCCCTACTTGACTTCCGTAATGGGAGTAGCTATGATTAAAGGGTTTCAAGGAGATTCGCTGAACAGTCCGACTTCAATGGCGGCGTGTGCCAAGCACTTTGTAGCTTATGGTGCATCCGAAGGCGGTAAGGACTATAATTCTACATTTATCCCCGAAAGAGTACTGCGCAATGTATATCTACCTCCGTTCAAAGCTGCGGCAGACGCTGGTTGTGCCACTTTCATGACTTCATTCAACGATAACGATGGTGTGCCGTCTACGGCAAATAAATTTGTGTTGAAAGATATATTGCGCGATGAATGGAAATATGACGGTATGGTAGTAACCGACTGGGCTTCGGCTGCCGAAATGATCAATCACGGTTTCTGTACAGATGGCAAGGAAGCTGCCGAGAAATCGGTAAATGCAGGCGTTGACATGGATATGGTGAGTGAAACGTTCATCAAAAACCTCAAGCAGTCTTTAGCAGAGAATAAGGTTTCCATAGAATCAATAGACGACGCCGTACGGAATATTCTCCGTCTGAAATACCGAATGGGCTTGTTTGAAAATCCGTATATTGTTACACCACAGAATGTGAAATATGCGGAAGAGCACTTGAAAATAGCAAAAGAAGCGGTAGAGCAATCCGTTATTCTCCTTAAGAATAACACACAAACATTACCGCTTACAAACAAAATCCGTACTGTAGCGGTAGTAGGTCCGATGGCTGACGCACCCTATGAACAGATGGGGACATGGGTGTTCGACGGTGAAAAAGACCATACTCAAACACCTCTCAAAGCCATCAGAGAAATGTATGGCGATCAGGTCAACGTAATTTTCGAACCTGCACTCGGTTATAGCCGTGACAAAAACCTAAACGGTATCGCCAAAGCCGTAAACGCGGCACGCCACGCAGATGTAGTCCTTGCTTTTGTCGGTGAAGAAGCAATACTTTCGGGTGAGGCCCATTCTTTGGCAAACCTAAATCTTCAGGGAGCACAGAGTCAACTGATACAAGCACTGTCCACTACCGGCAAACCATTAGTAACCATAGTGATGGCAGGACGCCAACTGACAATCGCTAGTGAAGTTGAAGCTTCGGATGCAGTTCTTTATGCGTTCCATCCGGGCACTATGGGAGGACCTGCCATTGCCGACATCCTTTTCGGGAAGGTTAATCCAAGCGCAAAGACTCCGGTTACATTCCCCCGTATGACAGGTCAGGTTCCTATATATTATGCTCACAACAGCACAGGTCGCCCGGCAAACCCGAAAGAAATGCTCATTGATGAAATCCCTGTCGAAGCGGGGCAAACATCTGTTGGCTGCCGTTCCTTCTATCTCGATGCCGGAGCTTCTCCCTTGTATCCGTTCGGCTACGGATTGTCTTACACTACCTTTGAATATAGCAATCTGAAGTTGACTTCCGACAAACTTGCTATTAACAGCGAGATATCAGTCACGGTAGATCTAAAGAATACAGGAAAGTATGACGGCACGGAAGTAGTACAACTTTACATTCAGGACAAGGTAGGCTCTGTAACCCGTCCGGTAAAGGAACTGAAGGCTTTTCAACGTGTAGAACTCAAAGCCGGAGAATCAAAGAATGTTTCATTCTCTCTGCCTGTTTCAGAGCTGGCTTTCTGGGGCTATAACATGACTTACAACGTAGAACCGGGAGATTTCAAATTATGGGTAGGAACAAACAGCGCTGAAGGTTTATCTGCCGACTTTACCGTATCGGCTTTATAAACAATCCTCAAAGAACATAAAAACATAGATAATAAAAAAGGTGTATCGCTTTCGCAATACACCTTTCTGTTTATTTAGAAATACTTTTTATTATTTCTTTCCTTCCAACTGTTCTTTCAATGCAGCAAGAGCGTCGATATCGCCCAGCGTAGTTGAAGCAGCCTGGTTCTGGATCATCGGAGAATCTTCTCTCTTGTTGCTAGAAGATGACTTCTTAGCACCAGAAGCAGCTTTCTTTTCTGCTCTTTCTTCAGCCTTAGCTACATCTTCGAAGATACGGCTGTGAGACAGGATGATTCTCTTAGCATCTTTGTTGAACTCGATCACTTTGAATTCAAGTTTCTCATCCAACTGTGCTTGTGAACCGTCTTCTTTTACAAGGTGTTTCGGAGTTGCGAAACCTTCTACACCGTAAGGAAGAGCTACAACAGCACCCTTATCCAACATTTCGATGATAGTACCTTCGTGTACAGAACCTACAGTGAATACTGTTTCGAATACATCCCAAGGATTTTCTTCGAGTTGTTTGTGACCAAGGCTCAAACGACGGTTTTCTTTGTCGATTTCCAATACCTGAA
>ERZ773115.263-NODE-263-length-61867-cov-5.259852_pt1 | contig 61867 bp, 68 predicted proteins | sample MGYA00511116_ERZ773115 | MGnify/ENA primary metagenome ERZ773115 (study PRJEB29015, sample SAMEA2737869) | human gut metagenome | biome: human gut; feature: human-associated habitat; material: faeces | place: China | collected 2012 ... | reverse complement strand
TGTTCTACCAGTGCCCTTATCGCTGGGAGTGTTCTCCTGCTCTATCAAGGGGAGAATGCCCTTCGCTTTGAGTGATTCATATAGGAAGATTCTTCCTTTCGTTGTCCACTCGGTGTTGTACTTCACATCGTGCCGACCATCACTCCTTACGATGTCTACTGCTCTGCTGTGAACATATCCACCTTCTAAGAACTGGTCAAACAATATCCATTGACCTCTTACCTTGTGTTGGATTCTCATAGATTCCAACTCCTTGTTTAACCTCATGGCACTTATTCCGTAGTCATGAGCAATCTGAGTAACGGTCATAGTGGCATTACTCTGCAAGATTTTGTCGTAGTAGCTGACCTTCGGCAGCATTTCGGTAATCTTGTTGCCGAGTTCCATGTTCGTCTTGCTGATAGTGACGATTTGCTCCTGCTGCTTCTTATTTTCCAAAGCTAGCTGCTGTTTCTCTTCCTCAGCCTTGACCAGAGATTTGAGAGCTTCGAGATAGTTCTGAGGGACGGATGGCTTGGATTGCTCAATCTGTCTCTTCATAGCGTTGAAGGCTTCGATGTATTTCAGTTTGAACTCCATCGCCTTCTTGCCATTGAATCCCATCGCCAGCAGAGTGAAACCGTCTTGGTTCATGATGAACATTGGATAACTCTGTTTGTTCTGCTCATTGATGTAGGTCGTTTCTTCAAACATCGGGGTCTGCTCATTTTTGAGCACACCCCCTTCGATGAGGTTTTTAATGTCTCTTACAACATTGCGGTGCTCTTTACCGAAGACCTCAGCAACCAGTTTGCTATTTGTTAGAGGTTGGTTGCTTTCACCTCTGTAAACGATTTCAGTCATATTACCTCCTTCTTTTGGAAATGATACTTTGAAATAATTGTATTTACATCTAGGTTGCTCAATCTAAACCATTCTCTAGAAACTTGCTTATCGTGATATACTTTATGTAGGATATATTCTACATTTTCTTCACAAACCGCATAAAGTTCTATATTCGTGTTTGCTACCTTTAAAGCATTGACTCTTTTTGCTGGGTCTGTTGCTTTACCTATTTTATATAGGTTCGTAGCGTTGTCTTTAACAAGATAGGTTTTGAAGACTTTCTTTTGCTTTTTAAAGCTACCCCAAAAGTCTTTCAAGAACTCTTCTTGCGATTTATATTCATTCATAGGATTCCTCCAGTTTTAAAATCGGGCGGTAGTGTATGAAACAGAAAGTGACAAATTTTCATTTTATACATTATTATATCTACCGTTGACCGATTGTAGTTTTTATTTTGTATCTTTGCAGGTGACAAATTTTTATTTTAACTTAATTCAATTTCGTATGAAACAGAAAATCGTACATCTACATTCTAAAGTAAACGAGAAAGGTGTTCTCGTAGAACTTGACCTTGATGAGGAAATCAAGAAGTTGAAAAGAGACAATTATGTTGTTAAGCAAATAGCTTCATCCTCTTCAAGTAATATCGTTGATATTCGTGGAACAACGACATTTGTTCATGTGTTCTTACTTGCTGAGAAACAAGAGTAGTTCTTTTGCTTTGTCAAGTTGTATTATATGGTCTATTTCGCCTCTTTGCTTATAGCCATCTTTTACATCAAGCCACTTTATTGTTTTGTGAATGCAGTCCATTCTGATTCTCCACTCTAAGATTGGAGCTTCATATACCCAGTTGAATATCTCTTCAAATTGTGGATGTGAGGCTCCATAATATGTCACCAAGTCTCTTCTCAGGTGCTTTCTGAACAATCTCTTAATCATATTCACCTCATTCCTAATAGAACACGACCTTGTCTGCCTCAACACCTCCGAACTCATTCAAGGCATCATTCCTGATGTCTTCGGCTTGCTTGCTCTGACTTCTAAAACCTAGAGCGTTGTAGATGGTTTCCCTTCGGCATCCATATCGCTCAGCAAGTTTTTTACGTCCTTCGGGCGAAACTTTGATAATTTTTATCTTTTTTACTTGCATATCTTAATTTTTTGTTGTACTTTTGCTTCTAATAATTAAGCAACTTGTTGTTTACGAGTGCAAAGGTAGTCATTTCTTGCTAAATCTCCAAATATTTAGCAAGAAATTGCTAGCCGATTATGATTAATTAATTATGGTTTATAAATGTAAAATGTATGTAAGTAACTATTTATCAGCGAATTATGCTAATTTTAGAGGATAAGCAAGTATCGGTTAACGCTCTATCAAAGTTAGTCGATATGTCTCAAACTACCCTTAATACTCAGTTGAAGGGTGAGCGTGCTTTGTCTGCAAACGTTGTTGTTAAGGTTCTTGTAGCTTATCCTGACGTGTCTGCTGAGTGGTTGATGCGTGGGGTAGGTACTATGTATAGCAACCAAGATGCAGATGATTCATCTTATATGGTTGCTGAGACTCCTCATCATGAAGAACCTAAGATAGAAGAGTCTCATCAGGATGATTCCGTCTGGAAGGCGAAGTACGAGGAGTTGGAGAAACGCTACGACCAGCTACTATCTATCTTAGGCGGTGGCATGAGACAAGCAAATGTAGGGTAATTAAAATGTGGTAGGTATGGAGTTACTTGTGTGTATATTCTCTACTTTCGGAATGGCGGTATTTATAGGTTATATCGTTTATCTAATTTACAGAAAACTTACATTGTCCAATGGAGTAGAAAATTTCTGCGGATGTTTAGCTTTTTATTTAGTACCATTATGCTTGATTGGTCTTTGGATTACTTCAGGTAGTGTTACTTTAAGTAGAAAGGAACTTCCTAAGAAATTATCTTTAGCAAGAGATACAATCAAATTGAAAGATAAGATGATTGATTCTTTGAAAAAGGAAAACTCAGACTTATCTTTGAAGTTATACGGAAGGAGAGAGAAAGATTTAATAAACTCTCTTAGTAATGAAGACTATCGGACTATTTTTGGGGAAGAAAAACCTTCAAAAACAGAAAGCGATATAGAGTCTTATGATAATAATGATGAAAGTGTATATATTTGTACTGGAGAATCTTCTACTAAGTATCATAGTGACCCTGATTGCCGAGGTCTTTCTCGTTGCTCAGGAGAAATAGAAGAGGTAAGCGAGGAGGAAGCTGAGGATATGGGCAGAACTCCTTGCAAGATATGTTATTAATTTAAATGTGTGAGATATGAAGAGAATTTTATGTTTTATAATGTTTGTCTTGCTGCTGGTATCATGTAGCAAGGATTCTGGTGAGGAAGTTGGGCTGATTTCAAACTACATTGAGGTTGCTGGAGTTAGACATGAGATTGATAAATTTGCGATTGAAAACGAAACAGATTTTCGTATAGGCTCCAAGAAGGATGGAACTTATATTTCTTTCGGTTATACTTGGTATAAAGTTCCGATTGACGAAAAGATATATTTCGTTGAGACAGACGAGTATTTGGAGTATTTTGAGTTAGTTGATAACTACAGAAAATGCAACTTAACAGATGGCTCTTCTGATAGTTTTTACTTAATCAAGAAGAATGGTGATAAGTATATCGTTGATATATATATAGGTTCGTCTAAATATAAGACGATTGTACATTATGAAGGAAAAATGATATAAAGAAAAGGCATCGGGAATAAATCTCGGTTCCTTTTCTTTTACTTATCGAAGAACTTATCAATCAGCCCCATCGCTTCATCCTTCTTCTTATCCACAATCTTAGCATATATCGGTAGTGGATATTCGGGAGTGACCGAGCAGCTTGCTGGTGGTGTAGATGTCGGCTCCCAGCGTGAGCATCATGGTGGCGAAGGTGTGCCGAGCGGTATGGAAGGATATGTTCTTCTTGATTCCTGCTGCCTTCGCCCATGCCTTAATATGATAGTTGATGTTCGGCTGCTGGCATAGTTCATAGAATACCAGTTCGTCTTTAGTCTTTTCAGGCAACCATTTCATCGCTTCGTTGGATAGCTGATAGCTTACTACTCGCTGAGTCTTCTCCATCGTCTTGGTCAGGCGGTAGGATGCTGTTCCGTCAGGATTCTTCACCTCTTCAATATCGCTCCATTTCAGCTTCCTGATGTCCGAGATACGAAGACCTGAAAAGCATGAGAACATGAATGCTTGCTTGGTATGCTGGCTGTAGCATTCCGTTGCAGCCAGTTTCTTCACCTCCTCAATATCAAGGTATACTCGTTCGCTTTCGGGAGACCCAAATTTGCTGCTAGGGTCTATGAGCGATAGGGGATTCATCTGTATGATACCATCACGGACAGCCTGATTCAGAACCGTACCAAAGCAAGTAAGGTACACCTTCTTGGTTACTTCGCTGAACGGCTGTCCACCTCTCTTGGTGGCAGTCCTCAGATACTCTATCCACTTCATGCAAAACTTCTTGTCTATGTCAACCATCTTGGTAGACTCGCCACAGAACTTGATGATATGCTTCTTCACATTCTCAATGGTCTTGCTGGATTCATCCGACCTACTTGCCTTCTGCTTGGCAACCTTCACGATGTCTAGCCATTCTACCAAGCGCATGTTCTTGTTACTGCTGAATACTCCTGCCTTTCGGTTCTTCAAGTCGAGAACCCTCTGAGCCTTGATGATATTCGCACTAGCCATCGTCTCAGCATTCTTCGCCCTCGCCTTCGCTCTTTCTCTACCAACCTCTGGGATGAGGTATAGCTTGAGAAATTCATAACTCCTCTTTCCGTCCATATAGATGTCAAGATAGATGCTTTTGTTTCCGTTGGCAAGTTCTTTGAATCTGATAGTGACTGGCTCCTTGTCGATTGTTTTCTTCCTTCCCATAAGCCTACATTTATTAATCTGCTGCAAAGATAAGCAATTTTTTTTGTTACTCGCAAATTTTCGGTAACAAAATAGTAACAAAACTGCAACATATCTATTGTATACCTACCTGTCAGGTATTATGCTGATAATTGATTTTTTGCATAGATAAAGTGTTAATAACTAAGCAGGTAGGTATACAGATGATATACAAAAGGAGTACTTTCACAAGCACCCCTTTTCATATTATACAAAAACATTATGAGTGCTTACTTTAAACTTGTAACCGATTGATAATCAGTAATATTAAGAATTACTGCTTTTTAGTGAGTAACAAAATAGTAACATAAAATAGTTAAAGAAACTAAATTGCTTGTTTTACTCGCTACAAAGGTAACAAAATAAACTTGAATGCTAAATATTTTTTAACCTACTTTAACTTTGTAATCATTTGTATACCTACTGTACACCAAGCGTATACCTAAAATCTGAATATCTTACAGATTAACGAATTACATATTTTTTCACATTTGGTAGTTTCAAAAATTATTTCTATCTTTGCATCGTCAGTGTTGCAGATTGGCTGGATAAAGTAGTCCTCCTTTCAAGGCGTAAGCCTACAAGATATGAGTTCCTTAGTTCTTGCTGCAACCAAGACTTTGGGACTCTTTTTTTATGTTATGCAGTATATAAATATAACCATAGAACTTTTGAAAGCATACTCTTCAAGTAAGAGCATGAAGGAACTTCTTGCTGTTGCTATTTGGATAAAGATGCAGCATAGCAATTCTGTAATGTGGAATGTTACGGAATACAAATTGAGGAAAGGATTACATATTGGTAAACCAAAAGCAGAAAGACTTATTCAAGACATGAAAGATGATGCTTTGTTTTCGGTAGACGGAAACAAGGTTATTGTCTCTTCGTTCCGTGACAATACGATAAAGTGGACTCGAAAGGGTCGTGAGTATCGTGGTGCTATGGTATGTAAGTTTGAGGTAAAAGATTATACCTTGAAGGAATTATTCAATCTTATAAACGAGAAACTTTTTGAATTTCAGATTTGTGCTGCCGAGCATAAGGACTGTTGTATGAAAGCACCTGAGGGTGAAAAGGTCGGTGCCAAAGGCAAAGCTATCACAATAAAGCAATTTCAGAAGGCTCTCAATACAAGTAGTAGTTCCGTTTCGAGAATAAAGAAAAGACTTATTGCCAGTGGTAAGATTAATTCTACTCCTGCCGAGAAACATTCCTTTGACATCAGGAATGAGGAAGAAACGAAGAGAACTTTGTTGAGAACGAGAAAACCCAAGGCAGACTTTATTGTCGGCACTCTTGGATTTGTAGTCCTTGCTTGTACTTACTCTATCGCTAATAGGGCGGTGACCGATGGATTCAGGCATCTTATCTATGGCAAGCAGAGTGAAAAGGTTATTCAGAGAGACATGAGTATTGGAGGAATCCCTGACGGATTTTTCTGTTAATTGCTTAGATGTTTGTTTTGGTAACCTACATTGAAAGAAAGAAAATATATAATAAACAATTAGTTATGGATAAACCTACTTATGAGAAGTTCAAGAGATATTGTATATCGAAGAACTATGGAACAGATGAGTACATCAAGAGTCTTTATGATTATCTTGATGAAAGGAAGTGGAAGAAGGCAAATGGAGGGGAACCAGTAAACTGGATGATTCTCACAGATGCTAACTTTGGTGTGTTCAACGCTAAAGGTAAATTCTCTAGAGCAATCAGAGAAAAATTGGCTGAAAAGTCGGAAAATTTCGACCCAGTTGAGCCATTTCCTGATAATGGCATGAACTATGTGGCTTATACGGATGGAAGTTGTGACAACCATTCCAAGTATAAGGCAGGAGGTTCTGCTTACATCGTATTGAAGGATGGAGAGATTGTCAAGATGAAGAATCATGGCAGACTACAGACAACAAACAATCGTATGGAATTGCTTGCTATCATTAGTGCAGCTAAGTCTTGTCCAGATGGTGCTTATCTTGATATTTATACAGATAGCCAGTATTGTATCTTGGTGCTCTCCAAGTCATATAAGCCAAAGAAGAATCCTGACCTCTATGAGTTATATAAGAAATGCTCTGCTCATTTGGCAGGAGTTCGTTTTCACTGGGTGAAAGGTCATAATGGTGACAAGTACAATGAAATGGTTGACAACTTGGCTTATGGCGCATATTGCGACATCTGTGACCAATATAACATCGAGAAATCGAAAAGACTTAAGCTATGAAGATAGAGTCAATCAGTTGTCAGGTCAGAACTGCTCGCAAGCAGCATGTATGTGAGTTGTGCCTTTGCCCTATTCATAATGGTGAGGAGTATGGGTATGAGGTCTTGAAGGTAGATGGCAAGATGGAAGCTCATAAGCGTCATCTTGAATGTGACGAGTTGACCGCAAAGGATGAGTTTCAGACGGAAGACTACGGCTTGCGCTATACTTCCGAGACCTTCTATAGGGCGGTGTATGACTATATACACTTGCATCATAAAGGTGATGATGATTGGGCTGGCTCTATGTTTAGCAGAGTAATTAAGATATTGAACGAAGTTAATAATTAAAATTTTGGCTTATGGAACTTGATATGTTGATTAGAAGTGCCCTGAGTGATGCTAATTGGTTAATTGCTAAGGGTGGCACGGATAGGGCAGAAGTCCTGAATCGTGTGCTTGGTAAGATTGATAATGTCTTGAAGGAACTGGATGGGGTTTACCTCATCGACCTCAACAAGGTGTGGCATCAGGCGAAAGATGTTATGCCGCCAAGAATTTATGGTGGCAATCATGCAGATTTGCTGTGTGTGCATCAGTTCAAGCCTACCTCTCATCCTATCCTTACTCATGAACAGAACTGCCCAGAGTTTGAGGAGTATCTTAAATCGAGTCCGAATGATTGGTGGTGCAGAACTGGCGATTTGTTGAAGAAGGAGCATCGTGAACTTTATTGGAGATAGATATGGAGATAGAAGTATGGAAACCTATTGAGGGCTACGAAGGAATTTATGAGGTCTCTAGTTTTTGAAGAGTTCGTTCATTAGACAGAGTTGTTGATTTTGGTAACGAGAACTATTCTAGACGGATGCTTTGTAAAGGTAAGATAATGAAAGGTTCAATTTCCCGTAATGGTTATATTTATGTTAGATTATCTCTCCCAAATGAAAAAGCTCGTGCATATATACATCGTTTAGTGGCAAAGGCCTTTATATCAAATCCAAATGGATATAATGTCGTTAATCACAAAGATGAAAACAAAAAGAACAATAATGTTTTGAATCTAGAATGGTGTACAACAAAATATAATATAAATTATGGAACAGGAGTTGAACGTGCTCGTTTGAAACGTTTGAATAACGAGAAGTTGTCCAAAAAGATTGCTCAATATACTTTAGATGGTAAACTCGTTGGTATATATCCTTCCTTGCATGAAATACAAAGAAGTTTTGGTTATATTCGTTGTAATGTAAGACAATGCTGTGAAGGAAATCGCAAGCAAAGTTATGGTTTTAAATGGAAATATCTAAATTAAAGAACAATGGTATCAGAATCTGCAAAATTCTATCGTTCTCATCCTGAGGCAAGGAGAAAAAAGGCTCTCTATGATAGCAAATTTGAGAAAAGTCCGTCCCAAATGGCTAAGAGACGTGAATTAGCAAGACATAATTATAAGCATGATAAAATGTATGGAAAATCTAGTAGAGAAGGAATGGATGCTTCTCATGTCAATGGTTCAGGAATTAGGTATAAGCCATCATCGGTGAATCGTGGTTCCAAGACGGATATGGCTGGGGATAGAAGAGCGAGAGGTGGTCGCTGATAGTGATAAAAAAGAATAGGGAGTGCTCACGCATTCCCTATTTCGTTATCCTAACAATCTTAAAACCTATAAACCAAAAACCTATGAAAAAAACAAATCGTTTTCTAATTATTTAAAATCTATATTATGAAGATTTTAATATTATCCTTCTTCTTCTGACATCTGTCTCAACTTCTCGGTGAGGGCATTGTGAACCTCACGCTTATCGTCAAGAGTGACGGTCTGTAGCTTAGGGCAGTTAAACTCTAGTATCTTGATGAAAGTTGATACCTTGTCCTTCGGCTCACACTTATACCATGCAGCCATGAAGTCTTCCCAAGCCTCTCTAGAAAAGTCGGCACACAGCTCACGAAACTCCTTTGTGATAGGAGACTCGTACCCTTTCTGCTTACCTCCAGTCTTTGCTCGACCTTTCTCGAACTGACCTTTTGTATTTCTATCTGCTGCCATTGTCTTAACTATTTTGGTGCAAAGATAGTAATTTGTTGGCAAACGGAAACTTTATCCGTTAACTTACCTGCTTAAATAAATGGATAAAATACGAATCTCGGATGGTATCTGTATCTTTGTACCATTATTAATAATTAAAATACATATATATGTTAGGAGCATTAATCGGGGCAGGTCTTGGACTTGCAAGCAGCATCGCTGGCGGTATAGCTAACCGCAAGGCGAGACGTAAGCAGGAGCAGATGATTGCCCAGCAACAGAGAGAAAATCAGGCATGGTATGACAGAACATACAATGCCGACCCGACCAAGCGTGCTGATACGGTTCGCTTGCTCACACAGATGCAGGAGCAGATTAAGAACAGAAACAAGGCTGCTAAGGGAAGACAAGCGGTAATGGGCGGTACGGAAGATTCTACTACTGCGGTGAAGGAGGCGAACAACAAGACTCTTGCTGATACTACCTCACAGATTGTAGCTGCAAATGATGCCCGAAAGGATAACATCGAGCAGCAGTATATGAACAGAAAGAATCAGTTGCAGAAACAACAGATGGGTATGGAAGCTGAGAAGGCTGCTGATACTGCCAATGCGGTGGCTGGCGTGGCTGGTACTGCTGCCAACATCGCTGCAACTATTGATAGCGGTGCTGGAGCAAAGAAGGCTCCCAATATGAATGTTACTCAGGAGCAGTTGAATGGTATTGCCAAGAACTCCAATGATGTTCTCGGCTTAAAGGCGAAGGCTACAGCTCTTCCTTCTGAGGGTGACTTGAATAGCCTTGGGGTTAAACTTCAAAAGATTAAAGCATAGCCTATGAAAGCTTCAGATATGTTACGAAACAATAATGGCTTGAAGACAACACAGCGTGTTCTCAACAAGCAGCAGAGTGGGGTGGATGCCGCTCAGAAGGTGGCACAGACTCAGGCTCCAGTCTTCACCCAGCAGCAACTTGATGCGGCTGGAAAGAAGGTTGACCCGATGAATGCTGCCACTCCTCAGAATGAAACACCTACGATGAAGGCGGCTAGAGAGAAGACTATCGCTACTCAACAAGCCATCGCCAATGGGGTAGATGTAAATCAGAGTGCTTCTAATGATGAGGAGGATAAACCATCCGTACCTATCGTGAAGAAGGAGGAGTCGAAACCTCAGCCTAAGCAGTTGTCCTATGCTGATATGTATAAGATACTGAATCCTGAACATCAGGAGACGGAAGAGCAGATGGCGAACCGAGAAAAGAAGGAACGTACCAAGGCTCGTATCGCTGCTCTGGGTGATGGTCTTCGTGCGCTCGCCAATATTTTCTTTGCTACGAATGGTGCCAAGGTGGTACACAATCCAGAGTCGGATATGACTAAGGCGGTGAACAAACGCAAGGCATATATGGATGAGCAGAGAGAAAAGAATCGGGCATTATGGCTGGCTGGGTATCAGAGGGCACTCGCTCTTGATGAGGAAAAAAGAAAGAATAACCTGACTCTCGCTGAACTGGTGAGGTATCACGATATGCAGAACGAAATCAACAAGGTGAAGAATGACCAAGGGCAGCAGAGAATTGACCAAGGTAACAGAAGACTTGAACTTAGTGAGTTGAAATATACCAATGATGCCGAGTATAAGGATAATCAGTTGAAGATTAAGAAGATGCTTGCTGATGGTCAGATAAGCCATTGGGCTGCTCAGGATGCACTTGCTAGACTGCGAGAAGGACGAATTTCTAATAAGGCTCAGAAATCTTCTGGCGGTAATCAAACTACTGCTGGTTATTGGTATGAGTACTACGACCTGATGGACACTCCTGAGGGGCAGAAGAAGATTAATGAACTTAAAAGAAAGTTGAGAATCAAGAATGTTACTCAGACTAACGTGAGATATATTATGGATAGATTGAAAGGAAGAAGTAGTTCTGCTGGAGGTGGTAAACCGTCTGGTGGCGGCAAGCATACAACACATAAGGCTGGCGGTTCTTCGGCTGGTGGCAAGAAGAAGACTGGCGTAAAATGGTAACAGAATTGGTAACAAGAATTTGGTAACAAACATATATATATATCATGGCAGAAAGACCATTATACACTTTATACAAGAATCTGAAAGCACAGAACTATGATGTGCCTGATGATTACAATAAGTTTGAGAGTGCTCTGACAAGAGACGGAAAAGGTGGTGCGGATAACAGACATGCTATCTACGAGAACTTGAAGGCTCAGAACTTTGATGTTCCATCAACTTATGAGCGTTTTTACTCTGCACTCTTTGAACCACGTAGTAAGACTTCATCTAGAGCGAAGGGCGGTAGTGTTCCTATGAGTGCTGCTGACCGTGCTCGTTTCTCTGCTGGGGCAGCAGCTATCTCGGCTAGTGCTCAGCAGACAATGAACAATGCTGGCAGATACAACAGACTGAAACAACGAAAGCAGAAACAGCAGAAGGATTTCGGTCGTGTGAACTTGGGTACACATCAGACTCCTTATGGTGGTGATGCAAACAATGTTGTGAAGGATGATTTTGCTTACAATCCTGAGACTGGCAAGACTGGCGCATACGTTACATCGGACAATGAGAATGTTTATTCTCTTCCTGAAGCTGAGCAGAAACAAGCTATTCTTGACCAGCAAAACAATGCATATCAGGAAGCGGTAGATACTGGTGAGATACCATCTGCCTTTGATGTTCGTGACAAGAAAGGTAACTATGACTTGCAGGAGAACATCGGCAAGAATGGAACCTACCTTACTGAGGAAGGTGCTCAAAAGCAGTTTGACAAGAAATTGGCTGATGCCTATGCCCGAAAGAAGGAGATTGAAGCTCTTATCGCTGAGGATAATCGCCAACACGGAAATCCTTTGCTCTCTTATGGTGCTAGTATCGGTGCAAGTAACGGAAGAACTGCTGAGCAGAGTGACTATAGAAATAAGTTGGCAACCTCTCTTTCTCTGGTTACTGAGCAGATTGGAGCGCTTGAAGCGGTGAAACAATATCCTACAAGTAGCTGGGGTGAGGATGCCTTGAAGGCTCTTGACAATACTGCATTTACTGCAAAAACATGGGATTTCGGTCTGACTGACTTCGCTATCATGGGGCAGATGGAACGTATCAAGACAAAGATGGATAACAATATTCCTCTCTCTGGTTCTGATAAGATGCTCCTGAAGAGTAAACTTGGTGCGGATGCTGCTACGGCTCTCGAAGATGAGAAGATGGGTAACGTCTATCGTTGGACGAAAATTGCAGGGCAGAGTCTCCCATTTATGGCTGACTTCTTCCTGACTGGCGGTTATGGTGGTATTACCAAGGGCATCAGTCGTGGAGCCTTGAAATTTGCTGCTAAACGTGGCATGGGCAAGGTGAGTGCTGCCATCTTGAAGAATACTGGTATCGTGGCTGGCGATGTTATCGGCTCGTATGCAATGGCTGGAACTGAGCAAGCGTTGAAGACTGGTGCTGACATCATGCAGCGACATCTTGGTAATCTGTATCAGGATGAGAAGGGTGATTATAAGTTTGGTACTTTCGATGAGAATGGAAATCTTCTGCATGAGGGTGGTGAGTCTATTGGTACTGCTCTCTATAAGGGTATGACCTCTGCTATGGTAGAGAACTATACAGAAAAACTTTTCGGTCACAACTATGGTATCAAGAAGGGTGCTGTCAACTTCATGGAGAAACATGGTATGAATGCTTCTGCTGAGTTCTTCAAGAATATCGGCAAGAGCGGATGGTATACCAATTCCAAGAAGTGGATGGAGAAGTTCGGTATCAATGGTTTCGCTGAGGAAGTGATGGAGGAGGAAATTGGTATTCCTCTTCATGCCCTGCTGGATGGGGAAGGTAAGGTGAGTGACCTCCTTGATGCTAGACAACAACTCGACATCATCGGTGGTATGGCTATCTCTGTCGGTTCTATGTATGCGATGGGTGCTGGCTCCCGACCAGTAAAAGGTATCTACAATCGTGCTCAGTATTACCGATTCCGCAACAAGGTGAACGTGGCTGATATTGATGCACAGAACCTTATGGGCGATAACTGGGCAGACATCAAGGATAAGATTGACAATGCAACCAACGAGCAGATGGGTGGTGTGCTGGCTGATATTCTCAGACAGAGAGATACCATGACCAAGGAGCAGATTAATGCTGCTGTAAATTATGGTATCAACTTGATGAAGATGCGTGGCTACAATATTGCCAAGACTGCTGAAATGAATGCCAAGGAGATTACCAACGAGCCAACAACACCTGAGGAGCAGCATCAGGCAGATAGTGACAATGCTTATTCTGAGGGGCATGATGCTGATGATGCAGACAAGCATGACATTCAGATTCAGCAGGAAGACCAGATGAAGACTCTTGCAGCAGCCTTGGGTATCTCTGAACAGCAGCTATCTGCCATGAGTGATGAGGAACTGGAATCCCTGACTGGGCAGGATGATAAACTTGACCAAGCTATCTATGACTACCAGTTGTCTTCTGCCCGATACCAAGGTGTGGTTGATGATGCACAAGATAAGGTTGAACTCGCTGCTCATCAGGCAGAACAGCGAGTTGATATGTACACAGACCAGAGTCGTGGTTCTGTCCGTAACGCTACTATCAAAGCATCAGGCGGCTTGGAAGACTATGGTGTCTATATTATCAGTGGCAATATTGCTACTCATGATGATGGCTCCATTGATGTAAGCAATAGAGATGATATGATTTTATACTATGACCCGACAACGAATAGTGTAGAACATGCAGATGCGTTGATGTTCGCTGAACTGGGTGAAGAACTTCCTGCTGATGAAGTGAAGGCTCAGGCGGTATCTGATGCTAAAGAGAATGCTATCAAAGAAGTGGCTGGCATCATTGATGGAACCGTTGAAGTTGGCTCCCAGTTCAATGTGACTGATACTGATGACTCTGAACATACCTATGAGGTGTTGTCTGACTATGGTGATGGTACTGCTGCTATCTCTATAGATGGTAACGTGGTGGAGAATCCTTATTCGCTTGCAGACTTGCAGCAGATGAAAGACTTGGAAGACCAGAAGAGACTGGAAGCTGCCAAGGCTGAGCGTGAGCAGATGGAGAAAGAACGTGCTGCCCAGCAGACTCAGGAGACAGAAGAGACTCAACCTTCATTTGACTTCAATCAGATTCTCAATGATAATGGTAACGTGGTGCTCGTTGATGTGCTCGACAAGGATGGTAATACCAAATATCCTGACTCTAGATTGTTCCTCATTCGTGATGCTGGTGCCAAGGCTAAGGTAGTGGAGTTGAAGAATGATGGTACTATTGTTCCTCATGCTGTGAACAAAGAAGATGTGGCAACTATCTCTTCTATGTCGCTTGATGAATACAAACAAGCTATGCCTGAATCCTCAATGATGGAGGATAATAGCGGAGAGAATAGAGGTGAGATAGAGGTGGAAACTCCGACAATAGATGGCGAGACTGCTGCTCCTACTGAGGAGACTGCTGCTCCTGAATCTGCTGAGACTCCTGAAACTGAACAGACTCCTGAAACTGAACAGACTCCTGCCATTACCCTTGAAGATGGAACCATCGTGCCTATGCTGGAGGATGGCAATCCTGACTTCTCGAAGCTGACTGCCGCACAGACTGCTGAGCTATATGATAATCAGTTTGGTGAGGATGCAGATAGTATCGTATCTGGATATGTGTCTGATGCAAAGAAGGCACTCGACAAGGCTAGCAACATGACCGTGAGGGGTAAGACTTTCGTGGAGCAGAAGGCGGCTAAGGATGCCAAGGAGAAGGCTATTGCTGATGCTCAGGCGGCTTATGACTCTGCTATCGCTATCCGTGATGCTTATAATGAGCGACAACTTGCCAAGGTGGAAGATACTGCTGAGGGTAGAAAGGAACTCATTGAGAAGGCAAGAAGAAAGTTCGCTCGTTTGAAGAGTGCTGTGAAGGATGATGCTGAGGCTGTATCACAACTCTACAGAGATACCATCGGCTATCTCCTTCATCGTCTGTATGATGGTACTGGCATTGACGTTACTGATACCATTCCGCTTACTGCTGAGGAGTATGTGGCTAGCAACCTCGGTGCTCATTCTCTCAACTATGAGGGAACAGAAACAAGCAAGGGTGTTAAGCAAGAGACTGGATTGAGCAGAGAAGACTTTGCCAAGACTCAGTTGCTCGCTGCTGATGGCAAGGGAACTACGATTGATGCGCTCGTTCATAGTCTATTGGAGAATCTTCCATCTAACCTTGAATCACTCGATACTCAGGATATTCGCAACGCACTTATCGGTGTGCTCAATAGCGGTTTCAAGGCATCGGAAGCTAGAAATTTTGTTGAAAATATTCGCATTGCTCAGGCAGAGAACATACTTGAAGAGCAGAAACGTGCTCAGGAGAATGCAGCCTATGCTGAGCAGCACAAGGCTGAGCCAGAGGCCGAGTTGAAGGCGAAGTCGGATGAAAAGGCTGAGTTGAAGGCGAAGTCAGAGGCGAAGTTGGATAATGAATCGTCTAATGAATCTAATGATTTGGGTAATGATTTGGATAATGAGAAGACAAATGACAAAATAAATGATAATATAAATGTTCCTGAGGATGCTACTGATGAGAATCCTTTAGGCGCAGAGCGTGATGAATCTGACCTTCCTTTCTCTGCCAAGGAGAATGGCAAGCAGCAGACAACTGCCGAGCGTGCTGCTGACGTAGAGAAGAATAAGGTGGATGATATGAAGGTCGTTGACAATATCGTAGGTCAGAAGACTCGTAAGGCTTTCGAGAGACTGGCTAAGATGATGGGTGCTAACATTCAATGGCAGTACTCTGACAAGTTGGGCAACGGCTGGATTCAGGAGACTACGGATACCGATGGCAACGTGCATCGTACCATCTTCATCACTCTTGACTCTTCTATCACGGAAGGTGCTCAGTTTATCTTCGGTCACGAAATGACCCACCAAATCAAGAACCAGAACCCTGCTGCATACAATGAGTTGACTCAGCTTGTGCTTGATACCTATGGCTCTGATGCCTTCGACAAGGCGGTAGATGAGACCATGCAGAGATATTCTGATGCTGGATTCTCTGGACGTGCTAGAGATTACTATGCTGAGGAGGTTGTTGCTGATGCGGTAGGCGAAATGATTCGTGACTTGAACCTTGCTCACACTCTCGCTATGAAGATGTCTCATCCTCTGCTCGCTGCTATCCATGAGATATTGCAGAAGATTAAGTTGGCATTCTTTGGTACTGAGTATAGCGATGTAACCAAGAACATCATACGCTCCATCGAACAAGCCTACGTGAAAACTGCCAATGGTCAGGTGACAAACTCTGAGACTGGCGAAGATGTTTCATTCTCTCTTCGTCAGAAGCCTGAGCCTAAGAAGAAGGGTATCGGCTACAAGGTATTTGTGCTAAAGGATGGTAAACTCTATCCACCAATGGTAGCGAACCCTGACGGTGCAGAAACCCCAGTCGGTGTGTGGCTCGATGCTGATGCGGCTCCTATTGCTGGAGAAAGCAAGACTGGCAGACCTCAGGTTAAGCAGGGCGGCAAGGGGACACAAGGCGGTAGCGGTAAGCTAGCCTATAGACCAGGCTGGCATCTTGGTGTATTGCCTTACGCTATCCAGTTCAACCGCAAGGATGCTGAGGGCAACAAGACTCTCTTCCCTAAGAACTTCGTCTTCGCTGAGGTGGAGTATGCTGCTGATGTAGATTATCAGGAGGAAGCTCGCCAAGAGGGTATCAATCCATCGGGCAAGTATCAGCATTCATTGGCTGGCTTGAAACATCTGCCTACTGATGGCTATTATATGTATCGTACCAACCCGAACCCTGAGACTGACCCTTGGGTGATTACTGGTGCGATGAAGGTGAACCGTATCTTGACCAGAGCAGAGCAAGCAGACTTGGTAAGCAAGGCTGGTCGTGAACCTCAGCAGATTCAGGAGGGCGATATTGTTACTGATGATGTCGTGAACAGCATCAATCAGGAGATAGCTGATGCTCCTAAGTTCTCGTTGAAGGTATATCATGGTAGCGGTGCTGACTTCACAGAGTTTGACTTCGACCACATGGGCGAGGGTGCAGGCTCACAAGCATTCGGTTGGGGTGGCTATGTTACTTCATCGGAAGAGATAGGAAAAAGCTATGTAGAGTTGACACGTAAAAAGCCTACTTACGTCTATAATGGTAAGGAAATGTCTGAGGATGATTTGCGCTCTGTTTTGTTGGATAAGGTAGGTATAGACAACGCTAATATTCTTGATGATTTCTTGTATAATCTTGAAAAATATGGTGTATCAGAAGCTAAAAGCATATTGCGAAAAGGTGATTACGCTTATTTTAAAGACCTTCTTAAAGGTACTTATGGTAGTATAAGGAGTGGTTATCAGAACAAAGTAGATGCAGCAGAACTCATACTTGCTCCTAGAAATATCCGTGTTAAAAAGTATAAGGGAAATCTCTATGAGGTGGATATACCTGAGGATAATGGAAACAACTATCTGGATTGGGATGCTCCTTTGACAGATAAACAGAAGAATACAATTATTAAAGAATTAAGGCGATTAAAAATAGATTTTGCCGACTTTAAAAAGCGTGGTTTTTCTTTTGATGGTTCATTTGGCGGTAATTCCTATGATTTTCTAATGCATGCTTTAAGAAAAACAAAGAAGTGGAAAGATGTAAATGCTAGTCGTGCAGTTAGTAAGTTCCTGTCTTCTATTGGCTTCACTGGTATCAAGTATAAGGCTGGTACTATCTTTGGCGGTGCAAAGGAAGGCGATACCAACTATGTTATCTTCAAGCCTGAGGATATGAAAATCACAGAGCACACCAAGTTCTCGTTGAAGAAGGTAAACGATGCTTTCAATCAGAGATTAGATGAGTTAGTGAAGAATCCTAACCAAAAGGATAAGATTCTTCACTTGGGTCGCTCTAGTTCCTTCTTGAAGGCTGGTGGAATTGCTGATGCAGATATTGAGTTGGAATTTGATAAGTTTGTGCGTAAATCGGGTGATAAATACAAGAATAACCATCCATTTAATGCAAGCGACTTGAAGAATTTGCCAATGGCTATTGCTGAACCGATTGCAGTATTTAAAAGCACTAACGCCAATGACCATGTTGTACTTACTGAGCTTCAAAAAGACGGTAAGAACTTTATCGTAGCAATTAGAGCGGTTGAACAGCATCGAAAAGGTGGTGTCGTATTAGAGGTTAATCAGATTACTTCTCTCTATCCAAAGGAAGAAAAAGGTATCATAAATTGGGTAAATACAGGTAGAATAAGCAATGTTGACAAAGAAAAAGCCCTTCACTTTATCGAGGCCCTCCAGCCCCATGCTGGAACCACAATAACAGATGAAGAGCTTAAATCTGCTGCAAATATAATCAATTCTTTTGAAACTGCCAAGGAAAATGGCGAAAAGTTTTCATTGAAGGACGAAAAAATCAAAAGTGTTGCAGAAAAGTTTGGAGTAAATGAGGATGATGTCGCTATGTATGCGAATGCAGTTGAGAAAGGTTCTACTGCTGAGGCTGCTCGTGCTAGAGAAAACATCGAACGATATTTGTTGCAGGCAAATGAAGACAAGATTTCCTCATTTAAGGAACTTATGAAGTACACCGTGCCTGTAAATGAAGTCTTGAAAGAGAACTTTGGTGACCTTGATGCAATGATTGAGGAACGAAGGAAGCAGGTTGAAGCAGAGCGCAATGCTATGGAAGCTGCAAGAAAAAGAGCGCAGGAAGAGGAAGAGAAGAGACAGAAACATCTGGATGAACTCTCTCTGATTCCAACTGATGAACTTGATAAGCGTTATATGGATGCCATTTCTAATAATGATGAATCAACGGCAAGGGAAATGCTTGATGAATCAGCCAGACGTAATGGTTACGGTGACGTTGATAGCGATTACCAAGGTCAGGGAGCGTGGGCTGCTCCTTCAAATCCTCAATATGAGTCTGATGAGGCTAGAAGAGCCGACATAGAAAACTCTCCTGATGTAAACTTGGAAGATATTGCATTAGGTTATAGCTTGCAGCCTGATGATTATTTCGACAATCCAAGAGCGTATATGAACAATACTGCTTATGGATTGGAGTCTGCTTATGTTATAAAGAATGCACTTGATGCCATTAAGAATGGCGAGAAAGATGTTAAGGTTAAGGTTTATCGTGCCGTTCCTACTTCTGTAAAGGAAGGAAAGTTGCGTAATGGTGACTGGGTTACTCCTTCAAAGAAGTATGCTGAAATGCACGGTGACAATAGATTGGAAGGAAAATATCGTATCATTGAAGACGAGGTTCCTGCAAATCAATTATGGTGGGATGGCAATGATGCTAATGAGTTCGGCTTTGATGATGGCAAGGAATACCGATATAAGAATGCCAAGAATAATCGTAAGTTGAATGACCTCATTACTTATGATAATAAAGGCAACGTGATACCTCCTTCAAAGCGTTTCAATTCTCGCAAGAATGATATCCGTTTCTCTCTCGCTGGCGAGCGTGGTGCGGCTGCTGCTGACAAGGCAGAGGAGCGTACCATCCGCATGGATAATCTCTCCGTGGCAAAGGATATGGAGAAGAACAAAAAGAAGGCTAAGGCTATCAAGGCAGCTACTGGCTGGGAGCGTGGTGCTGATGGTAAGTGGAGATACGAAATGCCTGATGTTGTTCTCCGTGACCCGAAGGAATGGGTGAATAAGAAGACTCTGACTCTCTCTGATATTGTAGAGAAACCAAACGATTTGTTCAAGGAATACCCTGAGTTGTTTGATGCTTATCCAAAATTGAAAGATGTGAAGATTCAGAAGGGAAGAGCAAAGATGGGTGGTTCTTATTATGATAATACCATTACTTTGAATCTTGGAGGTATTCGTGAGGCAATAAAATATGACTTGGATATACATTATAAAATAGCAACTCGTCTTCTGAAAAGAACATTGGTTCACGAAGTTCAACACTATATCCAGCATGAAGAGGGTTTTGCTAAGGGTGGAAGCGAACAATTTGTGAGAGATGCAATTAAGGATGAATTTGAGAAAGTGATTAAACAGATAAGGGGGTTGAGGGCAGAAGGAAAGGAAGATGAAGCCAAGGCTCTTGCAGAGCGAAATAAAGCTCTTTATAATGCTTACGCAAACGAAAAGGATTCCTACAAAAACTACAAGTCTCTGTCTGGTGAGGTAGAAGCTCGAAACGTATCTGCCCGATTGAACATGACTCCTGAGGAGAGAAGAAAAACTCTCGCTGAATCTACTGAGGATGTGGCTCGTAAAGACCAGATTTTCTTGGGCGTGGGCGATGTGTCCTTCTCTCTCCATGATATGGCTGACGGAAAGGAGAGTGGGGCGGCTGATATGGCTGAGGACTTGAAGAGTCTGAACACTCCTGATGAGGTGGATGATGCTATCAAGACTGCCATTGATGATATGCCGAGCGGCTGGCAGATGGCTAATAAGAAGATGGTTCATATTGCTCAGGCTCTGGGCGAGAACCGCAAGGCAGAGATTGCTGGCGAGGAACCTAAGTTCTCCCTGAAGGATGGCACTCTCATTAAGGCTGGAACCTACTTTAGCGGTGGCGGTCTTGTTGAGGAAGGCTTGAAGGGCATCATCGACCCAGTGGTGGCAGTGGAGTATGACGAGAAGATAAGCGGTGTTTATCGCAATAACTTCGGGCAGCACATCGTTACTGCTGATGTTCGTGATGTTGACCCTAAGGAGTTGGTTAAGCAGATAGATGGCGAGGTGGAGTACTTCCATGCCAGCCCAGTCTGCAAGAACTACTCTCAGGCAAAGAGTAACCATGCTGAGGTGGAACTTGACAAGGAGACTGCTGCTAGTACTGCCGAGTTTATCAATGCTGTGAAACCAAGGGTGGTGACCATTGAGAATGTGAAGGGCTATAAGGATTCGGATGCGATGAAGATTATTACCGATGCTCTGGATGCCAACGGCTACACTTGGGATGCAGATGTGTATAACGCTGCTGACTATGGCGGCTACACCAACCGAGAGAGATTGATTGTCCGTGCGGTTCGTGATGGCAAACTCCCTGCCAAGCCTGAGAAGATGGCGCACAAGAGTGGATGGTATGAAGCTGTGGCTGATATTATCCCGACCCTGACCGAGAAGAAGAATGGTGTGGCTCCTTGGATGGATATTCGCTTGAAGGCTGATGGCATTGACTGGCGAAACATTGACAAGCCATTGTATGTGATGGGAAGTGCCTATGCTGACGGAAAGGTTCCTCATGCCTTTGCTGATGAACTCCTGCCAACACTCCGAACCAAGAGCGGTGATGTGATTGTGATGCCTGATGGTAAGGTATATCGTGCCATGGGTAGAGTGCTCGCAAGAGTATCAGGAGTGAGCGATGATTACAAGATGCCATTCTCCGAGAGCCTGAGCCATACCATCATCGGCAACGGAATCCCTACCCAGTTGACGGAACATGTTATTGCTCCTCTGCTTACTGGCTCTGACCCTAAGTTTAGCATCCGTACCTATCATGGTACTGGTGCTAGCTTTGACAAGTTTGATTTGTCTCATGCCTTGGAAGGCGAGGGAAGTGAAACATTTGGACATGGAGTATATGTTACAAACTCTAGCAAGATTGGACGTGAGTATGCCCAGAGAGCCAAGCAGAGAAAGATGGCTGACCTCTATAAGAATATGCGCTACCCTGATGGGGTGAAGGACGATATTTTCAAGAGAAGAGTCTTTGGTGAAATGGTGAACGATGTGGCAACTGGTGGTAGTGTGGCAAGTGCCAAGGAGTTTGCTAAGAAACTTGTCGGTGCTGATGCCAACGATATTCAGCGTACCCTTGAAAACTTGAAGGATAGAGAGAAGGGAACTGAGTATGAACAGAACTTGAAAGATAGACTTGCTGAGTATAAAGATGCCTTGAAGTGGATTGATTCCATTGATGAAGATTATCTGACTCAGGGAAATGCCAACCGTTATGATGTGGATATTCCTGATGATAACGGAAACTATCTTGGATGGAATGATTCTCAAAACTTCCCATTGGAAAAATGGTACAGACTTTGGGAAATAACTCATCATGGATTTAATGAAAACGAGTATTTCAAAGATGGTGGAGCGAGATATGATAAAGATAGGATTGAGCGTATCATCCAAATGAAACTTGACTCTCCTGAGAATGGCATGCAGAGACTTCCTACATTAAAAGGTGAAGAACTTTATCATGCTTTGGAAGACTTCTTCGACCGTGAAAGACCTTCGCATGGTGCAGAATTAGCATCAAGGGCTTTGAGTGAAATAGGTTTTGTCGGCATCAAGTACCCTGCTGGTCTTATTCATGGCGGTGCTGAGGAAGGCGATTACAACTACGTGATATTCGATGAGAATAATGCCAATATCGTGGGTAATACCCGATTCTCCTTGCGCCATGACCAGTTTGAGCACGACCTGAACCAGTGGAAGAAGGATAATAATCTGCCAAAGGATGCTCAGAGGCCAACCATCCCACAACGCAACGCTGGTGAGAGTGCCGTTGACTTCCTGAGGAGAGTAGACGAGTACCGCAAACAGATGGCTCTGTGGAAGACAGCTCCAACCTACGAGCAGCATCTTCTGAGTGACGATACAGCCCTTGGAGAGTTCAACCGAGAGTTGCAGCGTGGTTCTGTGCTCAAACGTATCGCTTTCCAAGATAGTATGCTGGCTATCCGTAAGGCTCAGGAAGCTATTATGAAGGAAGTTGGTGTTGACCGCCTGAACATGGCAGAGGATGCCTATACTGCCGAGAACCGCAGCCATGGCAAAGGCAAGAACGAGTTTGAGGAGTACAATAATGAGTTCTTGCAGCCATTGAGAAAGGCTTATCATCAGATGAAGAAGGTACTGGGCGATAGCTATGATAATGTTCGTATCTACATGATGGCTAAGCATGGCTTGGAGCGTGATGCTCAGATGGCTTTCAAGAAGTCACTGGATGCTGACTTTGAGGACGTGGCTCAGAGAAGTGCGGCATACAAGGCTTATAAGGGCGATATGAACCGTATCATTAATGATAGCGACCTAGAGTTTGGCAGAGTAGACTTCAATACTTGGAGACAGAGAGACAACGCTCTCAGAACGAAATACTCTCCTTCCTATATGGACTATCGTTATGATGAGAATGGTATCGTCTCTGATTACTCAGGCTTGTCTCAGCTATTAGGTGGTTCTGACTTTGAGGAAGCTGCCTACAAACTGGTAAAGGATATTGAGGATAAGTATGTAACCGAGACTCACAACCTCTGGGATGCAACGAATGCGGCTACCAAGAAGATTCTCCGTGATGGCTATAAGGCTGGCATGATGAGCAAAGATACTTATCAGTATGTGCGTGATATGTATAGCCATTATATTCCTCTCCGTGGCTGGGATGGCACTACTGCCGACCAAGTATGGGACTATATTGGTGGTGGAAAGGGTGCGTTCAATCAGACCTTGAAGAAGGCACACGGACGAACCTCTATCGCTGATGACCCTATCGCCTACATCGAGAATATGGCAGAGAGTGGAATCCTGCTGAACAACAAGAACTGGGTGAAACAACACCTGATGCTCTTGGCTCAGAATCATCCAACTTCCCTGCTGACCCTGAGCAAGGCTTGGTATGTGAAGAGTACGGATGCCAACGGCAACGAGGAGTGGATTCCTGCTACACCTCAGATTAGTTCTCAGATGAATAGTAATCAGGTGAAGGCTGCCATTGATGCTTTTGAGAAGAAGATGGAGCAGATGGCTCAGACTGGCGATGCTACTCAGAAGAGAGACGGATTGAACATAGCCTATCCTCAGACTCACAGCGAGGAGAGAGAGCATGAGGTGCGAGTGATGAAGGATGGCGAGGAATATGTTATCTACGTGAATGGTGACCCTCAGTTGGCTCAGGCGATGAATAATACCAGAGCACACCGAGTAAGAGAGATTCAGAGCGGCAAACTTGATAGGGCTGCTGCTTGGTTGGGTAGAAAGATGGCTGCTGCCTATACCAGTCTTTCACCTCTCTTCATCCCTTCCAACTACTTCCGAGACCTGACCATGACGCTGGCATCTACAGCTATCCGTGAGGATGCAAAGTACAACTATCTGCTCAGAAAGAATCTTGCTACCTCTTGGAATCTCGGATTCATGCTGAGAGATTTTCAGAACGGAAAGTTGAGAGATAAGGTAAACAACGGAAACGCTACACCAAAGGAACAGATGTTCTATGACTTCATGATGAATGGTGGTGAAACTGGCTTTGTCTCTTCGCTTGACGTGGAAGACTTGAAGAAGAAATTCAAGAACGACTTGAAGGATTTGGATAGAGGGAAGGCGAACCCAGTAAATGTAGGACATACCATTATGGATAGCATTGAGTTCCTGAACAGAGCAATTGAGGATAGTAACCGATTTGCGGTTTACATGACCTCCATTCAATATGGGCGTTCTATTGATGAGGCTGTGAATGATGCCAAGAATGTAACATTGAACTTCAACCGCAAGGGTACTGGCGAATATGGCTGGCAGATGATTAGAAACCTCTATCTCTTCATCAACCCAGCAGTACAGAGTTTGCAGACTTTGGGTGCGCTTGCTAAGCATCATCCATTCAAGTTCACGGCTGTTACTGCATCGTGGTTGGCGAGTGGTGTACTGGTTCCTATCGTTAACGCTGCCCTGATGAGTATGTTGGGTGGTGATGATGATAAGGATAAGTACTGGCAGTTCACCAAGTGGGATAGAAGAAACAACCTGATTATGTGGGTTCCGTTTACTCATGAGTATGTGAAGATTCCGCTTGCTCAGGAGTTCCGTGCCTTCTATGGAATAGGCGATATGATTGCATCTAAGATGATGGGTGGCGAGTTGGCTGAGGAAAGTTGGAGCCAGTATGCAGAAGATTTGCTCGGTCAGGTAGTGGATATGCTTCCGCTTGACCCTACTGGCTATGATGGCAATATTGCTGTCAGTCTGATGCCGAATGCTATTCGACCAGTCTTTGAGTTGGCTTTCAATGTTGACTTCACTGGCAAGCCATTATTCAAGGACACAGAGTACAACAAGTATGACCCTAACTTTACCAAGGCATACGTGGGCACTCCTGATTGGTTGGTTCGTGCATCAAGGATGGTTAACTCAATCGGAAACGACTATCCAGATGTGCAGCAGAACAGCATTGATGCTTTCGGTGACCCAAGATACAATCTGAATAACCCTGCTGTGGTTGACCATGTATTGTCTTCTTATCTCGGTGGTGCTTACACCATGGGCAGTCAGGTGCTCGGTTTGCTTACCAAGTCGCTCAATGACCCGAAGGAAATTAAGGTGGCTGATATTCCATTATTCAGTAAGTTCGTCAGCAATCCTGATGATAGACCGGTTACTAAGAAACAAGGTGATGAGTTCTGGAATATGAAGGATAACCACGACCGTGCAGCCAATACCCTGAGCAAGTTGAAGAAACAAGCTAAGGTGGATGGCGATTACTCAATGCTGGAGCGGTTCTACGGCTCAGAGGAGTATAAGAAGTACAAGCAGGATGATGTGAAGGTGAAGAAGTATGAGGAAGACAAGAAGAAGGAACGTGCTGAGGAGAGTGGGGAGGAGTATAGACCTCACAAGTTGAATGCCGAGGATATATACAAGGCTCATGCTACTCCGAAGGATGATTTCGAGGACTTGAAGCTGAAACAACTCTACACCAAACTGAACGGATTCAAGACTTCCTATGACCTCTTGGTTGATACGGCTCCTAGTCAGAGCGATGGCTACTACAACAACAACAAGGCTGCCATTGATGCCATTGATGAGATTTCCCTTGACAAGCTGGAGATTTCCGAGTTGAAGAAAGGTTTCTTGGATGATGGCAAGGATGCCTACAACGCTGAGGACATGAAACAGATTCGTGAACTGAGAAAGAAGATTCTTGCCGTGCTGGAGAAGGCTAACAAGGTAGTTGTGGCTAACCAGAAGGCGAAGGCTAAGAAGTAATACATATATGACTATCCCCTGAAAGTGCTAGGCTTTCGGGGGATAATTGCTTTCAATCTGAAACTTTTTACCCCTTTTTCTTGTGTGAATCTATCAATCTGTAAGTATTTACAAAGTTTAACTTTTAAAGTTGTGTATAAATGTAGCTATTTCCTAATTTATTATTATATTTTCCACCTCTAAGATTTTTTATTAAATAAGTAAAAGAACCTCAATCATATAAACTTTTAGAAAACAATGGCTTATGAGAAAAGAAGAAGACGAAGACCAACGGGTCAGGAATTTGTTTAGAGAGATAACTAAGTTACTCCCTGAACGCAGCAAGATTAAGACGGACTTGCTTTATTTCAAGTATGCGCCTATATTGGTCATGCTTTTCAGATGGTATAGTGTATCTCAGTTCTACGACAGCAAGATGGAGATAACGCTGTGGTATGAAGAGAACGAGGAACCTATCTGATTCTTCTACTTCATCACTTACATTCTTTACCCGATTTCTCTTTGGAAAGGTCAGGTACTGCACAGATTGTGCGTGGAGTGGAGAATACCGCTCTTATATGCAGCAGGAGTCAACGTAATACACATCATGTTCGGCTCTATCGTTATCACAAACAATATGTACTATTGTGATATGTTCCTGATTACAATCATTTTAATTTTATATGCTTATGTCGCAATTAGTAAATTACAGCATCATCGAAGCTGGACTTCGTGCTCTCGCAGATAAGGCACATGAATCAGCAGTTGCCCAAGCAGAGGGCAAGCCTATCCCTTGCGGTCTGTCGGAGGGAGATATGGAACTTGTGGCACTCCTTACTGCCATGATGAATGACACGCAAGCCAATAAGGGCTGGTGCGCTCACGAAATGGGCAAGTCTATCTCATCCTTCGAGAAGTATGTTCACGATGGCAAGATACCCGAAGGCATCCATGACCAGTTCGGGCATGAAAAGAAGTGGAATAAGTCGCTCATCCGATACTTTGCCAACAAGAAGGCTTTCTTCCGCAAGCTATCACGAAAGTATGGAATAAACCTCTAGAAGTAGCTACACATTTTATATATATAGGAGAGACCCAATCGCCCCTCCTGTATATTTATGACCTTTTACGTAATCATAAATCTTTGCTCATCAAGCACTTATATAATATTTTGCGAGTTTATCTATATCTATCCATATTATTCGTAACTTTGTGCTCGTAACGTTACGTAGTATTAATCAATTAATGTTTAACAAAAGATTCAGGATAATATGGAAAGTAAAACGTATGTATTCGGAAATGAAGGCTCCACATCTAACAATGGGATGCTCGGTCTTCTTGCGCCTCTGCTCCAGAAGCAGGGTGTTGACCCAAATGTCCTTCTTGCCATGAAGGGAAACAATGGTTTCGGTGGCGAAGGTGGATGGTTCATGTGGGTAATCTTCCTTTTCTTCCTCATGGGCTGGGGAGGTAACGGCTGGGGAGGTTTCGGCAATAATGGTCGTGGTGGTCTCGCAAACGAGATTAACAATGACTATGGTCGTGGTCTCCTGATGGATGCCATCGGTGGTAACCGCAATGCACTCAGCAATTTGGCTACCCAGTTGAACTGCACCGAAGGTCAGATTCAGAGTGCTATTTCTGCCTTGACTTCTCAGGTTCAGAGTGTAGGTAATCAGGTTGGTATGAGCGGTATGCAGACTATCAATGCCTTGCAGCAGGGTAATATGCAGATTGCTCAGCAAATTGCAAACTGCTGCTGCGAGAACCGCTTGGCTATCTGCCAGCAGACTGGAACCTTGCAGAATGCCATTGGATATGTATGACCTCAAACCAGAGGGAATGGTTTCTTATCTCAGATACAATGGCTATCATTTCAGCAAGAAGATGTGCGAGTGGGCGGTGAGCCTGATGTACAAGTATGACCCTTCCTCCAAGCGTGATGTAAGTGTCTCGTTTTGGGATAAGGAGAAGGTGGATTCCCTTCTGCTCGGTCAGGGAATCGAGGTGAAGAATAAGATAGGCTACGACCATGTATATGTGGCGAATATGGCGAGGGCAGACTTCTACAAGTCTTCCATCAAGGATGAGGAGCAGCTAGCCCAGTTTATCAAGGATATGGTGGATGATGCCGACCAGAAGGATGGTTTCATCTTTAACAGATTTTATGCCGACTGCTGCCACAATGGTGTGCCTATTCCTTGGGAAGATGTATTATGATAAGAAGAGTAATAGAACTTCCGAAGTACGATTGGAGCATAGTATGTTTCATAGGTTATCAGCCACCTGATGCCGATGAGATATGCCATGCTCTTTCGGATATTGGCTGCAACGAAAATCCTTTAACGGAAGCCTACGAACATCTAACCAAGGTGAGTGCAGACAGAGGTCTTACTTATTCCAACCTTTCCGAAAGAAAAAGTGTGCTTGCCATTGGGGAGTGTGAATCTGATGGCAGCATCATCAATACAATAGGTCATGAGATTCTTCATGTGGTAGCGCATATCTGTGAGCAGGATGGAATAGATATGCTGAGCGAGGAACCATGCTATATGATGGGAAGTTTGTGCGAGAAGTTCTTCAAGATGTATTGTTGATAAGTATGTGTGAGGAGGCTTGCTATTTGCTGGGTGGATTGGTGCAAGCTTGCTGCAATTTAATAAAAGCTAGGTAGATTCTTTTGTCCTACCTAGCTTTTTATCGTTTACAAAGTCAGCGACTTAGAGTTCTTTTTGTACTAGTTTGTACTAAGCAATTTGAAATTTGCATAATCAATGCACATGGCATTTCTATTGAGAACTTGCCATAATGTACGAGTAATACAATTAATTTACCACTCTACCTAAAGCATCAACCCAAATATCATTTCCTTTATAATAAATCGTTATACCATCAGTTGCACCTTCGCCTGTTTGTTTATCAGTACAAAAGTAAGCAAAACCTATAGGAGCTTTAGTAGGTTTATCTGCAAAAGTTCCACTTTTAATATAATTGTGCCCTCTATATAGTAGATTATTGTCACACAAATAAGGTAAAAAAGTATATCTTAAAAGTGACCTATAAGTCAAAAGTTCTTCTACTGTTACCTTTTCTCTATCAAGTATCTTAACTTGAGTAATACCTTCGGGTATATCGTTAACAATATTATAATCTGCGTGAGACATTATAATAGACACCATTATATAACCAAGAGATTTTATATAAACATCTGCACCTGATATATAGACTTCTATTTTAGGTTTAATGTTTAATCCTACAATACTCACAGCTGTAATATCATTTTTTATTATTTCTAACAAATCATATTCAATCCTGTAACCATCATTAAAAATATAAAGTTTTACATTTTGAAAATTATTGTCATTTCTTAAAGCTTTCTTAAAACAAACTACTTGATTAGTACGCAAATAAATACCATTTAAATTACTCTTATTATTAAGTAATGTTTCAATAGTAGTAGAATTAACAATATTTAGTTTTTCGTTCGCTATAAAATTGTCCTTTATAATAGATAAAGGTATCGCTACAGAATATTGTGAAGCCCAAAACTCTTTTCCGATAGGATAAACTAATGCTATATCGGCGGAATAACTATCGGCATATTTCAATGTAACATTATAAGTATTGTTAATAATATTATTTTTACAGTTGTATAATATATAAAAATACGGATTATTACTTTTACCTGTTATATCATTACCAAAATATAAATAAATATTTGGTTCTGTATCATCTTCTATATGATAATGTATAGAGTAATCTTCTTTTTTAGGTGTATAATTAAGATAATTAAGATTCCATCCGTTAAGATGTGACACAACATAATATTCCTCTTTAATAAGAGTAGGATTACTACTATTTTTATACACGTAATAAGTAAGTTCTATGGAAATAGGTAGAGGTACCGCAATTTGCGCTATAATACCATACTTATTTCTTGCATCTGGCTTACTGAATAAATTAATATTTTTTATCATAATAATTTCCTTAAAATGTTATAAACTAAATCTTGAGCACCTTTTAAACCACTAGGTGCATCTCCATACCATATTACCCACTCATCAATTTGACATTGATTAAGTGCTTCAACTATGGCACTATAAAATTTATCAAATATATAAAGATGCTTTTGACCTTTAAGAGAATAAGCTTCAGGTACTCTTAATGATTTATATCTTCCGGTACAACCGCACTCTGATATTACATAAGAAATATTATTAGGGCAAGATGCTATATAAGTATTAATTTGAGATACAAGATTATTCAATGTATCTACATTACTACAATATCTATCATCAAAGCTACTAATCCTTGGATAAAAATTAGCAGATATATTAATATCGTTATATGAAGCCATTGTTAATATAGGTTGCTGCAAAGATGCCCAACAACTTATATTATAGTTTGTTTGTAACCATGTTTTTAAATCAATAAGATAACTTCTCCATAAATCTGCTGAATTATTATCATCGTTGCAGGTTATATTAATATGTTCATTTGATACCCAAAATTTATCAAATTTTAATCCTAATTCTCTATATTTACTTACTAATGTTTTTACATAATTTATTGTATTTTCTATATAAGATACAGTATTATAAGGAGCTGAACCAAAAGGTTTTCCTTCATCTATGTGTAATTTAAGACAAGGAGTACTTAAATTATACTTCAAAATTTTATTCACAAAACGCTCATCTGAATAGTAATAAGGGTCTGTAACCTCAAAATTAGTATTATTATTAGATGAAATATGTAATACAATATGAAAATCAGTAACACCAATTCTATAAGCATTTTCTACATCATTTAAGAAATCCCACCACGGTATTAAAGTTGTATATAATTTACATTTTCTATTAATAATTTCCCATTTATAATGAGTTATTTCCTTATTATTTATATCATACACTTTACCTGTTATTTTTAACTTATCAGTTCCATCAATATAAGGTGCATTTTGAATTTTAGTTTTATTGGAAATTATAAGACCATTAGTTAAATTTCCTCCATTAAACTTAAGCGTACATCCTTCTGGAATAGTAATTTCTTGTCCATTTAAATCAAAATCATACCTAATTTCATAGATAATATTAGGCTGATTAATCATACCTTGTGTTATAATATTACGGAGTTCTACCTTTGTACTATCGGTGACAACACATGATGTTCCTGTACCAACAGCACTATAAGATGATGGAGTGGAGACATTGCTTTCAAAATTGCGAGTAAGAGTAATAGTTGAAGAGCTTTGACTCACTTCATACTCTATCATTGTTTCGGTCAGCTTTAAATTAATTTTCGCAGCTACTTTTTCTGTTGTCGTATCTGTTGACGCAACAACATCTACATGGCTTTCTACACCATTGATGATGAAAGCAATGTATCCATCTGATGTCGGGATAGATGACACTATTATTTTTGTTGTGGCAATAGAGACTGGCTTGATGTTCTTGCGTAGAATTTTGTAGCCTTTGCCGCTGAAATTCTGAGGGGAATAGGAGCGGTCGGCAAATTTGGTTACAGAACGTCCGTTATCATCGAATGACCTAGTAAGGTCTTCTTCGTCAACTGGAGATAGAGAAGAAACCTCTTGGTTGATTTCCTCCTGCATCTTGTCTAGTCTCTTGTCATATATATTGTCTGAATTTGCTAGCCTTTTGTCTTTTCTTGAAGATTCTAGCGTACTACCTAATTTTACCATATTTATTTTGCTTTTATTGTATAAGTATTGTCACCAGCAATAAGTGGGTCTGAATTATAATAATATAATGCACCAATAATCGTTTCGTGGAAATCAGCTTCGATATTTCCCTGAATGAATTGTAATGGAGTGTCTGAAATAAACCAAACTACATCGTTTTCATCTGTTGTAGTAACCGTTATTGTCTGATTGACCAAAGAAGTATTACTTCCGTTAAGTACAGATAGGTCTAGTTCGTTTGCATCTGATAAAGATGATGCACCATACATAGTCTTTGCACCTATTGTAACAAAAGCAGTTGCTTTATATATTTTTCCGTTCAGCGTGACTATGATATGGAAAGCGTATGAACCTACTTGTGAACGTGAAACATTGGCTGACGTATCAGTTGTCTTAGGTTCAATTACATTACTTCCGTCAATAATCTTAATATTGTCGGGAATAGTATCAATGCCATTCTTCCTAATTTGCCATGAGAGTTTAATGGTGTGTTCTGTTCCATCATAAGCAATAACAGAAGGTGACGCTTCCAGATATATATTTGTATCGTCCACATCAGCATCATTCTGATTGTTCAGTTCTATCCAGTACTTCGCATTGTACATACCTCCCATTTCACCCTCTACGATGCCGAGAGGAATATGAGACTTGCCATTTCGCTCCACGATACGGAAAAGGTGGTGCTCGATGCTACAGATGTCGTTTCCATTGTACTTGCCACGAATGGTAATGCCATATAGTCCTTCCTCTAGAAATGGTGGGAACTTGACACACATATTATTCGGTTCTACTTCACTATTATTTGTTCCTCTCTGAACAAAAGGCATTTTTGCTACACACTCTCCAAAGGCATCAGTAAGGTGTACTTCTAGATTACTGATGGCAGCCATGTCAACATCTTCCAACATCTGCTTATTCTTGCTGATGTAGGCTTTCTGTAGCTTGATGAAAAGGTCGAAGCTGTTGCCTTTAACAATCTTATAAATATCCATATACGTATACATTATTAATAATAGACAAAGATAGGCAGAATTTTCTCCACCTATCTTTTATCCGTTTATTTAGGGCAGAAAAATTTTAGATTAAGCCCTTCCATCTGAGAAATTTGCGCTTGCGGCTGCGCTTTCCCTTCTCACTCTTGCAGTTGGTATGGTAGACGCAATCCTTGAAGAGGTCTCTAACCTTCATGTCGTTGTCTACCAGTTTGGTCTTCTTGAATGCCTCGAAGAGAGGGCGGTTCAAAATCATGAGGTTGCCCTTCTGCGTAGGAAGGACGTAGAAGATTTCACCATGGTTCTTCTTGGATGCGTAGTCTGCCTTAGCCGTAGCTTGGCGGTACATGATTTCGCACTTGATGCGCTTGAAAATCTTTGTTACTTTCATAATCGTAATTATTATTGTTTGAAACTATATGATGGTTGCTGCCGAAACAGAAACCTTTCTTCTCATTACTCTTGCCTGATTCTGTATCATCTTAGGCATTTCCATTTCATTGAAACAGATGTGGAGTCCGATGGCTCTGGTCATGAGCAAATCATCGTGCTTTCCGTCGATGGCTCCGTATGCTCCGTTCTTCTTACGCTCGTAGGTAAGGAACTCGTTCAGGCATCGCTGGTCTCGCTCAACGTATAGATGTTCTCTGACTACCTGAACCAATACAGAGATAACCATCGGCTTGGTTGCCACATTGGTATGGAATCCGTACTTACGTGGAAGACCTTCCTTGATGTCTGCTTCGCTCTGCTTGCGAGCATAAAGATTATCGTACTCATCCTTGATTTGATTCAGGATGAACTCAGACTGGTCACCACCTTCCAAGATGTGCTCCTTGTCTTTCGTCTCCAAGGTGTTGGATTCAATCACCAGCAGGGCATTGTCGTAGTACTTGGCTATCTGGGCTGCCTTCCATGCCAGCAAGTCCATATCTATGTGTCCGTACCATTGGGCTACCACGTATGGTTTGCCGCCTTCCATCATCCAATATCGGTCGAAGACACAGATAACAGACCAGTCAGCCTTGCTACCTCTACCACCAATATCCACAACAACCAGATAGCGGTTGGTTACCTTGCAATCGTCAAAATATTCAGGCTTACTCCATATCCACAACTGCCCAGTCTTGTCTTCTGAAAACCGTACATTCTGTAGGCACTTCTTACCCTTGTAACCATCGCCATAAACATCACCGATGAACTTAGGTGCTCGGCAACCTTTCTTGAACTGGTCAACCTTCTCTTCTGCAAATACCTTGGCTCCTGAGTGTTTGAAGGCCTCTACTGGGTCAGAAGGGAATCCACTAGCCATATCTCCGTGGTCTGTGAACTTCTTGCGCTCCACGATATACCAGTTGAGTGCTTCCAAAGGTGCTCCCATCTGCCACAACTTCCAAAGATAAGTTACTGGCTCCTCACGATTCGACATCGTGTTGGTGTTGTTTCTGTTTTCGTATAGCCATTTTGCGAACTCCTCTTTCTGTTTCTTGTTCTCGAAGTCAAGATGGTAGAGGTCGTAAATCTCAAACCAAGGGACGAAGAACGGCTCAAATACAGATTCACCTTTCTCTGCTGCCAGCCACTCCTGATGGAAGAAGTTTCCAGTACCATTGGCGGTTGATTCATATACTATCATGGTGTATGGTCTGTAGAGTACACCATTTGTTGCATTCTGAACAACTTCCTCTGGAGACTTACCTTCTGTTTTCTCCCACAACCCAACTTCTGAGCAATGAATGAGCGTGTAATCTTCACCATTTACAGATGTAGGTTTTTGCATGGAACCCACCTTGATTTTGCAAAATCGCTGAGGAACCTTCTTCACGTTACCTGATGAACCGAAACCTACAAACTTAGGCTCGTTCTCTGAATAAGCTTCTCCCATTTCATGAAGGAACTTTACTGGGAACATCTTCAATGCCTCATCGAACATACCTCGGATGGTTTCTGCTGTGTCCTTCACCTGAGCGATAATCAGCGAGTTGAGACCTTTCTGCCACATGAGCTGTAACCAAAGGAAGTACATCTGGATAACCGTAGAACCTCCCCATTGTCTTGCTTTCAGCAGGATGAGACGGATAGGGCGATTCTTCTTTCTGCGCTCTTCCAACCATCTGAGCAATCTTCTTTGTGGTCTTCTTAGTTTGAATAAGAAAGGAACACCACTACTTTTTGGTTTTATATAGATGAATGCAGCAAAGAAGAAGAAAGGGTCGTGTTTCATCCTGATGCGAGTAAACTGCTCCACCAGTTGCTCAATCTCTTCCTCTAGGTTGTACGGCTCGTCTATATCCTTGTGCAGTTCCTCGATTACCGCCTTGCAGCTACCAAACTCGATGAGCATCTTGACGAGCGGAATCTTCTTCATCGAAACTGGAAGCTGCTGTCTCTGAATCGGGAAATCAGGAAGGAAGAGCAGGAATCGCTTATCTCCACAACCTTCACCCTTGATAGGATTGAATGGTGTGTTGATTTCCTTGATGCGTTTCTCGTTCTCTTTCAGGATGCCAAGCACATGTTTGTCTACAGCATCAGTCTGTTTGGCGGTTACTTGTCTTGGCATAGCGGTGCATTTAAATAACCCCACAACAGACCAAGTACATAGCAATAGATGTGGACTCCAACTGCCATGCAAGGGAAGAAGATTCCAACACAGATATATAGGAGAATGGTGAGATTGTATCTTACCTTATTCTCCACGTAAGGGGCGATAAAGCCCATGTAAGCATAGATAAATCCGCTAAGACCGATGATTGGAACGGATGAGGTGAATGGATAGCTGATGGCTATGAGATAGAATGCCACCAAGTGACCGATGCCACAAGGGATGGCTCGGTAGCATTGATGGAAAACATAAAGGTTGATGGCAGCATGAAAGATGTTCTGATGAAAGAAAGGGTAGCTTAGTCGGTTCTGAATAGAACAATCGTCAAAGAGACCCATGCCATCATATCCAAGAAAAGTGATACACATTATTATAATGTACCCAGCATAAAGTGCAATCTTCTCTTTCGTCTCTCGTAGCATCTTTGCTTCTCCTCCTTTCTCACCCTGCTAAGAATTACGTGTATGCTTTGAGGAGTCAAATAGAAACTGGGTGCTTTTTCAGCACATACACGTTTGATAATATCCATATTACTTAGATATGGCTCATTACTCTTATGAATCTGGAATCTTCTGAAAATTTCCTGATACATTTCCTTTCGGGTAGGAATCATGTTATCAAGAGGTTTTCCTTTCAGTAAGTCTAATATGACTATATAAGCACGGTCTTCTGAAACCCAAAATCTTCTGCTCGGAGATTGGGCTAGCTTTTCCTCAATCTCTGAGAGTCTGATATTGTCTCTTACATTAATAATTTCTTTGTAAGCCATCAATAAATCAGCATCACGTTCCTGTATATAATAGCATCGTGAATCCTTATATTTCATATCTGACACTGCAAATATACAAAAAAGTATTGAATTAGTCGCATCCGATTAGACTAAATTAACGGATAAAAGATGGAAATCGGAAAAAAGTATTAATTTTGGGCATTGATTTATAAATATACACATATATATATGGACGAAAATACAAATATTGAGCAGAATGCTGGTGCTGCAAAACAGCAAGATACCAAGACCAAGAGAGACTTGGCTTTGGAGCGTTTGAAGACCCGTCACCCTGATACTGAGTATGCGGATGATGAAGCTATGTATGGAGCCATCAATGATGATTATGATGCCGACCAGAAGGCTTTGCAGGGTTACAAGGATAACGAAAAGGCTATGGGCGATTGGCTGGGTAGCGACCCTGAGGCGGCTACCTTCCTTCAGGCGATGAAGGCTGGCAAGAGTCCTTATGCCGAGTTGATTCGTACCCATGGCGAGGATGCCATTGACTACTACTCTGACCCTGACAATGCGGATGAGATTGCATCGGCTCAGTCGGAGTTCTTGCAGAATGCTGCCAACGGCAAGAAATTGCAGGAGGAGTATGACAAGAATATGCCTTCCAGCTATGAGGTGTTCGACAAGTTGGAAGAGAAGTATGGCGAGGAAGCTGTGAATGATGCAATTGACCAGTGTTTTCAGACTATGCGTAATGTGGTGACTGGTAAGTTTACTGAGGAAATGATTACTGCTTTCATCAAGGCAAAGAACCATGATACCGATGTGGCTGATGCTGCCCATGAGGGTGAGGTTCGTGGCAAGAACAGCAAGCACGTCAAGAACCTTGAACTGAGAAAGAAGGGCGATGGTACTGCTGACCTTGATTCCGCTAATGCGGAGACCAAGCCTACGGATAATCAGCCTGACCTTGGTGCTGTTGGTAGAATATCACGTAGGGGTAATATCTGGCAGCGTGGCAACGAGAAGAGAACACACATTCGATAATGAGAAAAGGTAAAAAGATAATATATAATGTTTAATTAATTTAGGATAACAATGAAGAAAAGTACATTTAATCGGATGCTTTCCGTCTTTCTGATGGTCATGGCAGTTATTTTTGGAGTGAATGGTCAGGTTATCATGGCTGAGGCGGCTCTGCCTGATGGCGGTACTACCGAGAGTGGTCACGCTGCGGAAGCTGGTGGTGCTACTGCTGCCAATGATGCTGGCAATGGCGGTGCGGCTCGTCAGGATGATGGTATTGCTACTGAGGGCAATGGTCGAGGGCATTATAACGAGAATGGCACGGAGTTCTATGAGAACGACATCAACGACAAGATTACCAAGATTCGTCCGATGGCTACTCCAGTTGACCAGATTTCACGCTATGCGACAACCAAGTCTGCTAGTTCGTTTGTAGTTGAGTATTGGAGTATCGGTACACGTCCTATCAAGACAACCGTCAAGGATGATACCCCGAAGAGTACTGGTACATCTATGGTATTGAAGGTAGAAGACCCTGAAATGTTTACTCTGGATGATACCATCCGAGTGGTAGGTGTGAAGGCGATTACAAACTATAAGGGTGTTGCTTATTCAACCATTAAAGATGCTCCTACTCCTGATTTGGAACTTTGCGTTTGCGGTAAAGATACAGAGGGTTATCCTATTGTGTATGCTGTAAATGGCGAGTTGGTCACAAAACAGGCTATCGGCATTCCTGTTTTAAAGAAGGGGCAGGTACTTATCCGTATGGCGAAGAGTTGCGGTGAGTTGGACGTTCAGACGGGTCGTTTCAACAACCTTCCTGATTCTGAGATTCAGTACTGCCAGAACTTCATGATTCAGGTTGAGGAGAGTACCTTTAATAAGATTGCTGCTAAGCGAGTAGACTGGGATTTCTCTGACATCGAGGAGGATAGTATCTATGATATGCGTCTTGCGATGGAAGGTACTTATCTCTTCGGTGATATGGCTTGTATCAAGCATACTACCAAGAACAACTCTGCCCAGTGGTTTACCAAGGGTATTTGGTGGATGGCTGGTAAGGATATTGAGGTAGGTCATGTTGCTACTGCTGACGATATTAAGAAGGGCTACGGCAAGAATGAACGAGTGATTACTGATTTGGAGTTGGTTGACATTTCAAAAGACTTGTTTGTTGGTACAGGTATCGGCAACAAGCGCAAGGTGATTATCGCTGGTTCAGACTTCGTGAGCGCATTCAGTAAGATTGATTCTGACAAGTTCCGCTTGAAGGACACCGTTGAGGTTTGGAACTTGAAGTTCAAGAGTTGGGAGACTGACTTCGGTGAGGTGTTGATGATTCACTCTGAGTTGTTTGACATCTTCGGCATGAGTGACTGCGGCTTTGCCCTTGACCCAGAGTTCTTGGTTAAGCGAGTACACTTGTCTTGGACACGTAACGTGCTCGACTTGAAGAAGGCTGGCATCCGTAACACCGATGCAGTAGTTATTCAGGAGGTAGCTTGTCTGTACTTGAAGTACCCTAAGGCACACGCTCGTATGCGCCTTGCTGCGGTTCCTGCAACAGATGACTCTTCTGGTACAGAGGGAACCAAGGCTGCTGCCTAAAAGCAAGTAGAATTGCAATTTATTCATCAAATAGTGAGGGGTGTGGGCACTAGCCCCATCCCTTTTTTAGTAACACATATATATAATAAGGAATAATCATGTTTAATAAATATCAAGCAGGTACTGATTTGTCATTCAGCGTTATGGCAGGTAACGAGCGGATGCGCATTAACTTTGAGGGTAAGAGCACGGGCAGTAGTGTCTATATGACAAGAGACCCAAAGGTACAGAAGGCTATCGAGTCTCATTATTGGTTCAATGACAAGTTCTTCTTGGTGGAGAGTATTGACGAGAAGAAGGAAGCTGCTGAAGCCAAGAAGAAGGATGCTGCCAAGGCTAAGAAGAAGGTGGCTGACGAGAAGAAGACCCACGTAGTAACAGACGTTGAGGATGCCAAGGACTATTTGGCTGAGACCTATGGTGTGAGTCGTTCCAAGATGAAGACCAAGGAAGACATCTTGGCGATTGCTAAGGAAAAGGGTGTTGAACTAGAAGGACTGGAGTAATGGTAGAATATGCTGTATCTGATTTAGTGAAAGAGGTGAAGGTGCTCTTGGATAGAAACCAAGAGTCTGCTGGCTTGCTGGCTCCTAGCGATTCTGATACACTCTCGCAAGCAGAACTTATTGAGAGTAAAATCGTAGATGCAGCAAGAATCATTCTTTCGGATGCTCCTGAGGATATGGTGGAAGGTACTTCGTGTACGAATGCTGTAACGTGGACGGATAGCAATGGCGGCTATTACGTGGGTAAGATGGTTTTGCCTACCGATATGCTGAGAATCCTTTCTGTGAAGGCAGAAGGCTGGAACCGTCCTGCTACAATCATTTCAGAGAGTGATGATGCCTACAAGTATCAGAACTGCAAATATGGAGTTAGGGGAAATCCTGAGCGACCGATTGCGGCTATCGTGCATACGGCTAACGGCAAGAGTATCGAACTATATACCAGCACAAAGCAGGATGCTACGTTGGCATTCATCTATGTTCAGGTTCCATCTATCACTACCGAACAGAAAATCAGTCTGCCTTCCGTCCTGAAAGATGCCATCTTATACATGGCTGGCTATCTTACTTGTATCAGCCTTGGCGATACCGATACTGCAAGCGGATTCCTTGGAGTGGCTAGAAAGTTGGCACATATTGTTGAACCTACAACATCATAAATTATGGCAAAGAAGAAAGAAGAAACCAAACTGCTATCGTTGAGTAGGGTACTTGACAAGGAAGAACTGGATAGCGTGAAGGCATCCAAGAACCGATTTGACAAGCCTTACGAGCGTGCCTTCTCTATCTTGCTGGAGGCTCAACGATACTATAACAACATGGATAACTTCCGAAAGCGAAGACTGAGAAACAAGCGATACTGCTATGGAGACCAGTGGGGCGATACCATTGAGTTCAAAAGCAAGTGTGGCTTTACTAAGCGTATCAGGGAGGAAGACTATATCCGTGAACAGGGTAGCGAACCATTGAAGAACAACCTTATCCGTAGACTGGTGAAGAATGTACTGGGAGTGTACCGCTCTCAGAGTAAGGAACCTACCTGCAATGCTAGAGATAAGGATGAGAAACGATATGGTGAGACCATGAGCGTCGTGCTTCAATGTAACCGACAACTGAACCGAGAGACGGAACTGGATGCACGAACCATGGAAGAGTTCCTGATAAGCGGTGCTGCTATCTATAAGAAAAAGTATGGATGGCGAAGAGGTAGGTTGGATTGCTGGACGGACTACGTGAACCCGAACAATTTCTTCATAGACAACAATATGAGGGATTTCCGTGGTTGGGACGTGAGTTGTTTGGGTGAGGTGCATGACATTACCATCGGCAACGTACTGCGAGAGTTTGCCAAGTCTCCTGCTGAGGCTCGTAAGTTGAAGGAGATATACAGACTGGCAGCTAACCGAGATTTCGTAATAGCTGACTGCACTCAGCGATTTGGTGAGTTCGACCCAAAGACCATCGACTTTATGAATCCTGCCAACCCTTCGCTCTGCCGAGTGATTGAGGTTTGGCGAAAGGAGAGTAAGCCAAGGTACCGATGTCACGACTACAACAATGGCGATGATTTCAAGATTGATATTGAGGATAAGGCTGATATTGTAGATGCAGAGAACAGAGACAGAATCAGGCGAGGTTTGTCTGCTGGTATGCTGGAAGAGGATATTCCTCTGATTGATGCCGAGTGGTTTATGGATGATTACTGGCATTTCTACTATCTTTCTCCTTTCGGTGATATTCTGAGAGAAGGCGAGACTCCTTATGCTCATGGTGAGCATCCATACTGCTTTAAGTTCTATCCGTTTATTGATGGCGAGATTCACAGCTTCGTGGAAGATGTGATTGACCAGCAGAGATACGTGAACCGACTTATCACGATGTATGACTTCATCATGCGTTCGAGTGCCAAGGGTGTGCTGCTCTGTCCTGAGGATTGTCTTCCTGATGATATGAGTTGGGATGATTTCTGCGATGAGTGGAGTAGATTCAATGGTGTGGTGAGATACAAGCCAAACAAGAGCGGTCAGGTTCCTCAGCAAGTAGCCAACAACTCTACGAATATCGGAATCGGTGATTTACTCAGCTATCAGTTGAAGTTCTTCGAGGATATATCGGGAGTGAATGGTGCGCTGCAAGGTAAACCAGGAGTATCAGGTACGAGCGGTTCGCTCTATGCCCAGCAAACACAGAATGCTACCATGTCGCTGCTTGATATTTTGGAGACTTTCAGCCAGTTCATCATTGATGGTGCTTACAAGACAGTTAAGAATATGCAGCAGTACTACGATGTGGCTCGCAACTTCAATATTGTTGGTAGGGCAGGACAGATTGTGCACTATGACCCTAAGAAGATACGAGACGTTGAGTTTGACATCAACATCACGGAAAGTACAGCTACTCCAGTATACAGACAGATGGCGAATGAGTTCCTTATTACCTTGTGGCAGAATCAGGCTATCACGTTGGAGCAGTTGCTGCAAGTAGGAGATTTCCCATTTGGAGAGGAGTTGTTGCAATCGGTTGCATCCAACCAGCAAGCCATTCAGAATGGTGAGACTCCACAAGGATTCTCTCCTCAGTTGCAAGCGCAAATTGCTCAGGCATTACAGAGCAATCCGAAGGCTCAGGCGATGTTGCAGCAGATGATGAGCGGTCAGGGGGTGAGTCCTGACGGACAGAACCCACCGCTTGCTGCTTAGTTTATAGTTTATAGTTAATAGTTTATAGTTATGATTGCAGACAAACCAAGTGACAAGGAATGGTATGGCAATGGGAAACCTGATGCCAGCCAAGGTGGCAACCCGAATGGTGGTGTTGCTTCAGAGACCCAAGGTAGGGAGAATAAGCCCGAACTTTACGAGAATGATGTTATCGGAAAGGTGGCGAAACGCAAGAAAAACGACATCTGGACGAGGGGTGGAGAGAAGAGAACCAAATTTAAGGACGAATAAAGAAAGGAAGTGTTTTTGTCGTAACTGTACTTGTCTGATATTCAGATAGCTACAGAAATATCTACGAGTTTATGGTGCTGCGTTTAAGATATTCGTATCTTTGCAACATCATAAACTTTTAATTTGTATAGGTATGAATTTCGTAGATTTCGTAGAAAAGTATCAGCAGGAAATGGCTCCTGAACAGATGTTGGCTATAGCTAAGGCAGTCGGCAAGTATCTCTCATGCAAGTTGAGCGATGTGGAGGAACATCATCTTTGTGCGATGGTGTATGGTGTGTTGAGCGAAGAGCATTTTGATAAGCACTTTGCCGATGATGCTATCAGCAAGATGTGGTATGAGGATGCGGACGGAACCAAGCATACGGCTCCTTTCTTCTCGGATGATGAGATAAGAGAAGCCTTTGACAAGCATCAGGATGATATTTCTGACTATACCATCTATGACTTGGCGGTAACTATGAATCTGATGAGAAGTGACCATCATTTGATGCTGGAGCGATATAGCAAAGATGCTGATGAGTTGAAGGAAATGGTGGTTTTGATGGCTATCGAGTATCTGCAAGACCCTGACTGCTTGCATCCTACCAGCAAAATATGGCACACAATAAACGGATAAAGTAACTAATTGGGAATCATTTCTTATCTTTGCATATTATTAATAATATATAAATATAAGATATGACTCCAAATGTACGTGAAGGATTGCAATATGGTGCAGCTATAGGAATGATAGTGAGTGGTGTTATACTCACCTTCTTATCATTCTTTCTCAACAATTATGTGGTGTCTGATGGTGTGCTGTGGTATGTCAGTCAGACATTGGTTTACTCTGGAGCAATATTCGGGGTAAACGTTTATTTCAAGACAAAACTAGGCAACTTTGAGAGCAAGGTGAAAGATGAACTCGCAAGTATGCTGAAACAAGTGAAGGAGGGCAAGTAATATGAAGGTAACAAGAGAACAGATTTTAGCGATTATGCCGAATGCCAAGGATAAGGTGGATGCGTTCCTACCTTATATCAATGGCTATGCTGAGGTGTTCCATATTGATATTCCTAAGCGTATGGCTCATTTCTTGGCTCAGATTGCACATGAGAGTGGTGAACTGCGATATACCAAGGAACTCGGTAACAGAAACTACTTCCGAAAGTATGACGTTGGCAAGTTTAAGAATATTCTCGGCAACTTGAAGGATGGTGACGGCTACAAGTATCGTGGCAGGGGCTTGATTCAGATTACTGGCAGAGCCAACTATCAGGCTTATCAGAACAGCAAATATTGTACTGGTGACATCATGGAGAACCCTCAGTTGCTGGAGCTTCCGCTAGGAGCAACGAAGAGTGCTATGTGGTGGTGGTGGAAACATGACCTGAACAAGCTGGCTGATAGTGATAGTTTCGTGGCTATTACCAAGATAATCAATGGTGGAACCAACGGATTGGAATCAAGACGAAAGTTCCTTACAAGAGCAAAGAAGGTCTTTAATGTTTAGCCTATGAAAGTAAAATGGTACGATACTGATTTTTGGCAAGTAGCACTCTACGTGATTGGTATCTTGCTGGTGGCATTTCTTCTGTCGGGATGCAAGACAAAATACGTCCCGATGGAAAAAGTTATATGTCTGGACGTAGTAAAACACGATACGCTGCATACTTCTGACAGCGTTTTTGTGCGTGATTCAATCTTCCTCAGACAGAAGGGAGATACTTGCTTTCTTGACCGATGGCATGAGAAGAGCATTTATAAAAATGTGTATAAGGTGAAGGTGGATTCCTTCCTGAAAAGAGACTCCATCCCAGTTCCCTACCCAGTAGAAAAACAACTCTCCAAGTGGGAGCAGTTTCAGTTGAAGTATGCAGTATGGTCTTTTGGAGCACTCAGCATGCTGCTAATCGTATTAGGTTATAAACTCTATAAAAAGATAAAGAATGGCAAATTTCACATTGACAATCACGAAAAGTGACATCTATGAGGAGGTGGCAAAGACTACTGCCTACATAGGAGGAAAGAACTTGGATAAAAACGGAAAAAGTCTGTATGACCAAGTGTTTGTGACAAAAGCTGATAGAGAAATGCTGGAAGGCTTTTGGGAAGATTCCATTGATGATGTTTCCGTAGCCTTGGAGAGTATTCTTGGATGGCAGAAGTGTGACTCAGACAGCAACGAGGTCTTTGGTCTGAGAGTGAGCAGCCTTTTTAATGAGAGTTTATTTAAGACCTTAGAATCAACGGTTTTTAGTTATGTAGTCAACAAAATAGTAGCAGAATGGTGCTCAGTAGTCTATAAGGATAAGGTGGAAGATTATCTCTCCAAGGCAAACGTTTTGCTGCTAAAGATTGACGCAATCATTTATACACGTAAAAGACCAACAAGATAGGAGGATAGGATATGAGGTATTGTAATAAAGGGTATAAAGTGATGATAGAGTTGGAAAAGAATGAGTTGGTATATGACATCAAGAATACTGCTTTTTCTTTTGCTGATTCTTATTCCAAGCAGAAAGGTATAGATGCCAAACAATTAAAGAATGTGTTTGATGTATCAGAGGAAGGAAACAGAGATAAGTTAGCAAGGATTCTAGACTCAGCAGTAGAGGATTGCAGAGAAATGCTTTTCCGTTTCACCAAGGTGGAAATGCTCGGTGGCGGCTTTGATTCCAACGAATGGGAAGAGTGTATAGGTTCCCCGACAAATGATGAGGATGCCTATTACTTGGCTATGCGGATGCCGCAAGGTTTTTCTCAGACAAGTGTACATACCATGACCGTCTACTTGCATGACTACATCGTGAACCAATGCCTTTATGAATGGTTGATGATTGTATATCCTGATGGTGCTGATAGGTTCTGGGCACTCGCTGAGGATAAGAAACAGAAGATTAAGGATGCCAGCAACCGCTCGGCTGTTAGAGCAAGAATCGCTTTGCATCCATTTTAGGTTAGTCGTTTAAGACTAGATAAAGCAAGGGTAGCTATCCTTCACGGACTGCTACCCTTTATTGTATTAAATGACAAACTAAATATTTATCTAAGTTCATGTTCCACTAGACGTGGACTCCTGCTTGGTAGTTACCGAACCAGTAACAGCAGCATTAATATTGATACTCTCAGGCAAGGTCTTGACATTTACGTCTGTAGCAGCCAGTTTCAATCCGTTCTTCTGCTGGTCGGCATACTGATTCTTATCCTGAGCGATAAAGTTGTTGATAGCTGTAGCTATGTTGTAGAGCAGTTTATCGGTGTCGCTGCTGAGAGAATCAGAATCAACTGATGCGTACTTGTTGTTCTCAACGGTTGCCGATGTTGTCTCCTTCTCACGATACAGAACAGCCTGATTGATGAACTCCTGAGCAAACAAGAATGACTTGCTTACAAGTTGCTTAATCTTGGTGTTGTCTATATTGAGCGGATTCTCATACTTCTGTAACATAGCCTGCAAGCAACTTGCGGCTACTTCTTCTCTAGGCTGTAGGGTAGCGATTGAGAAGATTTCCTCTTCTTTGCCGCTTTCCTCTGTTCCACCTGTCTCTGATGCGGTAGCTATTCCGTATTTAGGGAATTGGCGAGCATTTGATGTTCCATCAGATGAGGTTTCTCTGACGAGTTTAGTGCCAGTTGTTTTTGTGATGTTGGAGTCTACAATATAGGCAACACCTACTTTAGTTTTATTCAGATTATAGAGATTTCCGTCTGAGTCGAAATAGAACAACTGGTATAAGTTGTTGTTGAATATCACATATCCCATGTACATATTTGTACCTAAAGGATAAATGTTGATACATGTGGATAGAACTATCTTGTCATCTATTTTCGTTCCCAAGGATGCACCTTGCTCAACCTTGTATTTATCGAAGTCGGTTAATGTATATTCTGCCATAATTATCTGAGTTTATTTTGTAATCTTGTTTGGAATTCTGTAGATAGTGCGCTGATAGATTCTTTTGGGGCAAGATTGCCCATAAGCGCAAGCCTGAAATATTTGTATGGCGAACCGATAAGGTTTCTGAGATACATATTTACAGAAGAACCAACGTAATACCAATTAGCTAAATCATTACTTCCAAACAGAACCGTTCCACACTTTCCTGCCTGAATGCTGCTGAAATATCCTCTTGTAATGCTATCGAACATGGTCTTATAGGCATCCTGACCAAGCGTTAAAGGACGGCTACATAGGAAGAATGGAACATTCTCTGTTGGCTCCTTCACATACACATCGAGTATGTTTCCTGCTTTGTCTGTAGCGTATGACTCTGGATATATGTTTACTCGCTTGTTGAAGACATTGTGCATGGTTCCCCACATCTTGCTTTTCAAAGAGTAAACGTAAGCATAAGTATAGTTTGGGTTGAACACTATGATACGGCTATCGTAATAGTCGTAAATCATATCAGCTTCTTCGAGATACTTACGGAAACGGACATACTTCACATCTGACTCAGGAATATTACCTAGTGCAAGGAGTTTATTCGGATAGGTCTTATCCTTTATTGAATGTGAATAAATGGATAGAAAATCGAAAGGATAATCATCCAGTACATCGGTAAGACAAACAGACTCTCTTCCTTGCTGCATCATGATTCCTCGCTCTGTCGGGAACAGAACTGCATCATCAATCTGCAAAATGCCTTTAGGGTTGGAGCAAATTTCACGTAAAGCTGGTTGTCGTGACTGATATGTTCCTGTATCAGTCAACATGACTACCCATACACCTTCATCGGTGAATGCGTAGAGTGGAGCGTCACCGAATTGACCTTCGCTGATTGGTCGGGTGTTGGCGGCTAGTGCGCTGATGATAGAAGAACCTACCTGAACAGAATTTGCTGCTGGGAATACCAAAGGATTTTCGGCTTCGCTAACCTTTATGACGTTTGGATGCTGTGTGATATATTTTTGGCTCACGACATTACTTAAAGCAGCATCGTATTCTTCCTTGGTTATCTCTGTGAAGTCACCTGTATCTATTGGTGTGTTGTCCCAATAATATGAAGATGAAATGACCGTTCCACCTTGATTTCCAAAACTACCACCTCCATTACTTCCTGCTCTCGTTGTTCCACCTGATGAATCCTTTTTAAGGAGTTTATGGCGGTATATTTGCATGAAAGCAGGAAGACCAGCATCATCGTGATATAGGTACATGTAATCAGACAACTCAGCTTTTTCTTCTTCTGTAGGCGCATCAACTCTTCCTCCAAAACCTTGATTATCCAAAGAACCAGAAGATTGTCTATCAACTGCGATAGGAGTGGTACGATTCTTACTGATATTGATATAGTAAGACATACCGAATGTATCGGAAGGCTTTAAACTTACCCTCTTGGAATAATACTTGTCATACTTCGGTAAGTGAAAATAGATAGTCATTGCCGTAGCAAGCGTGTTGGGATATGCCAAGATAGGGCAGATAGGATATTGCAGTTTCCCCTTGTGGTATATATCTCGTTTGATGCTATTTTCGCTGATGCTTACCTTGAAGACTGCATCGCAAATATAATCGGTGGTAGCGGTGCTACTAGTTGCAACATCTACATACTCATTTAGGCATAGCTGTGCATCTGAAATTTTTCTCTTGGAGAAAATATCTGTATCGAAAGCATTATAGATGGTCTTCTTTACGTTTCCTATATGCAATCGGTTGTTGTATGTTATAGAGCACTTGCCTCCAAAAGTGTCTCGCTTGAAGTCTGCCAAAGAAATACTTTCTTCTGTCTGTAAAACTCGTTTGAGTTGTATATCTGTGCCTAGCTTTTCCTTGCTGATACTGGCACTTAGATAGAAGGATTTGTTTTCAAACGACTGATAAATATCTTCCTCTGACAAATATTGGAAGGCATCACAATTCACACCTGATGCCATTTTGTTATTCCAAAGAAAACAATTATTTCGTGAAATACCTCTAGTTCTTTTTTCTGTATCAATAAAAGATTCAGGCTGGGACAGATAAACATCTACACCAAGAATAAGGTCTTCCAAGCCTTCGGGTATATCCATGCTGACATTTATGGTGTGGGTGTGAAGACTTGTGCTTGTGCCTACAGATTTCTTTTCCTGATACCAGATAAACTTATTGAATGATGTTTCAGGCGCAAGGATGAATGGATTTGATATATTTATGTGTGAGGTTCCATCATATAACTTGATAGCCAATACTCCAAAAACTGTATATTTGAAGTACTCCTTGCCTTTTTCGTTTAGTCGTTTGTTGATAAGTGAATCAAATGCGTTGAATATGATAGATGCGCCTTTGAGAGAAGTATCTACGTTATTATTAAAGTGTCTGTTCGTCTCAAAAGCATTATCCCAATCATCGCCAAGGTTGATTGATACATCACATTTCTCAGACTTAACATTGGTGATTGTTGCACTATAGCTAAGTGAAGAAAGGTCGAAACTTGTGTAGTTGCTACCTTTCCAATATGCGTACATTGTTTTCTCGTCACCTATGAAACATAAGATATTGCCAACTGCTGTGACGGCATTGACGTGGAATCCGTTGAGGTTGATGGTGTTCTTGGTTCCGTCTCCACTTTTCTCTAGCCAGTACCAAGTATCATCTGATTTACGGATGATGTAGTGAGAGTGAATCGTTTCATCGTGTGTTACCTTATGAACCAGTTCTATTGTGTCTCCTGAATCCAGCGTGATGTTCTGCTCTACTACTACTGGCTGGTGGATAGGGTGGAGTGCCCCATCCTCGTTGATGAGGTTGAGGCAGGTTGCCAACTCCCCATCCTGACAATCGTAGTCGGATGGAGAGTGGGTAATCCCTTTGAGTATTACTTCTTGTCTTGTTGCCATGTGCTCGAATTTAAGTTTGGTCGCATGATTTCGTAATAAGGTTCTCCTTTGGCTGACTTGCGTGGGATGCAAGTCAGGCGAACCATTCTGTTGAGAGGAAGATTGTAATCATCAAGGATGGCGGTGATGGAAGGGTAGTCACTTCTGAAACCTACCTTCTTATACTTCTGATTAAATTGAAGCTGAGCGAAGGCGGTGTTGGCTTTGCGAAGTTCTTCCAAGTCCTCACGCATACAGAATCCGTATGTACCTCGGTCAGGTAGCCTGAATACGAAGATAGAAGTGTCTATACGTTCCTTCTGCATGATGTGGTCGTAGATGCCCTTGGAGAGCGTGACCGAGTTTGCTCTTCCGTCCAGAACCACAAAATCGTTGCGGTGTCTGAAACCTTTGACTTTATCTATTAAATACTTGAATTTCATGTTGCAAATATAATATGAAAAGTGATAAAATGTATATTATCCGTTAACTTTCTCTTTCCGCTTGGGTCTACCCTTGCGGTTGCCATACTTGGTGATGATGGCGGTTGCACGCTCAGAGCGGTAACAGCCACATGATTTGGTTCGTCCGTCACGAAGAGCAGAACCTAGAACCGTACAACCCCTGCCACAATCACATTTGCATATCCAGAACGCACCATGCTGGTGGTTCTCTTTGTCAGATTTTCGGCAGACGAGTAATCTGCCGAAACGCTGTCCAGTAAGGTCTATCAACTTTCCCATACTACTTCTCTGCCAGTTTCTTTGCCTCTTCAACTGATACTGGCTTTCCGCTAAGAGGAATGCGGAAGTCGAACTTAGAACGGAAACCATAATAGCCTACGAAATCGAAGCTCTGTTTCATACGCTCGTCTGTGGTGATGTACTTCTTGTAAGCCTTCACCTCCTTCTCTGAGCGGTATATGGTAGAGTTGACGAAGTAGGAACTGGTTCCCTTGTTAGCGATTACTGCAATAAAGAACTGCTTACCAAGGAATTTTTCCTTGATACGCTGAATAATTGAGATTTTCTTTGTATTCATATATAAAATTTGATTAATTATTAAGAAGAATGCAGATAGGCTGCACTCTTAAAACTATTCGATTCCACAAGATACGATACCATCTTCTTTGTTGATACCTCGGAAGTGCTCGCATCGCTGGCAAGCAAGGCTACCTACATATAGTATTTCGTTGGTGTACTTGCCTTGGATGCCGAATGGGCAGGGAGTTATGTACTCGAAGTGCCCACCGACATATTCGTTAACGATATATTTAGGATTCTTCATTGGTTGCTTTGGTATATTTCAAGATTTTTGTATAATTTTCTTATGATGGGAAACATGCTTATCTTATCTCTGCCACATGATTTCGGCTCAGGGCAGAAACCTCTATAAACACATTGAGGAACACAAGCGGATGCAAGCAAAGGTTCAATTCGTGCCACCTCGTCAAGAACCTTATACCACACCTCTCTCGTCTCCTCGGATGCCTTGTTGCAGAGTCTCAACTTCGAGATATTGATAATCTCCTGAGCATTGAGGGATAGCTGCAAGTTGACCAAATCATCCTGACGCATATCGTGACGTGATACCTTGGAGCCAGTAATATCTGGTCGTGATGTGGAGACGAATGGCTGTGCATGAACATGGCGAACAAAGTGATTGCTCACCCAATATGGTATGCCATACATCTTAATATCGAACTCCAATTCCCTGAGCGGTGAATGCTCGCTGAGAATCATCTGTTTCTTAAACTCATCGCTAGGCTCATGTCCCAGCGGTTCCTTACCTTGTGTGAACCGAGCAGCATCCACTACACGCTGCCAGTCCGTTACTCTTTTGATTTCTATTTGCATATCTCTTAATCTTTATATTGTTCAAATCCGATTTGGAAGTCATTCTCAATATCTTCATTGTCTACATTACACTCGATTGCTACTAAGCGGCAGAACTCTTCAGCTAAATATGGGTAGTCTCCACTCACAGCACTTAGACAGAACTGCTTAACATCGAAGTCATCGGGTACTGTCATTTCCACTTTAATGCTTACCTCTTTCATGCGCTTTCTTTTTTCTAGTTAAACTTATCGCCTTGGTGATGCGGTGGTCTCCTGCGTTCTTTCCTATACTTTTCATTCCGCAATAATAGCCCCATCGCCAAAGCCAATACTTGCTACCATAAAATCTTTTATAGTAGTTCATTATCTTCTTTGCTAGTCTAATCTTTATTTCTCACCTCCTTCATAATTGCTATATAAACAATATGTATGATATCCCAAGAACAAGCCAAACAAAAAACATCTTGTCACTTCATAAACAGATGGATTAAGGATTGTTCCAACGAGAAAATATCCCATTATAATGCAGAATATGACTATAATGAGTATCCTATATATTCTTTTCTTCATCATTTCTCACCTTCCTTTCTGTCGAACTTTGAACCATGGTTACTCCATCTAACAAGTTTATCATCTTTAATGGTAGTTTCCCTAAGAGGCAAAAGATGTGTCTCCCTCTTGAGAAAGATTCCTGTACTGCCAATGATAACTTCTCTTTCTGTTATAAATTTTAGTAAATCGTGCTCCCACACTTCTTCCCCATTCTTGTCTTTCAATCCTGTAAACTGGCAGACGGTAGAAGGGTCAACCTGATAAGTGATATTTCGGTTCAGCATACTTTCTTTCTGGCGATTTTCGATGATGTATGTATTACCATTCTCTTCGTAGAAATATCCGCAAACCCATCCTTTTCTGTCAAGACGTTTTGCCTTGAACTTGATATTTTCAATCTTCATAAGCTATAATTCTTTTAATATTTTTACATTTTTAATAAGAGGTTCCCAATCAGTTCCAACAAATGGAAGAACATCACCTGTTACTAAATATTTCTTTCCATTATAATATCTTATAAAATGGAGAAATGTATCAAGTGTGCTCATATTAACAGGCATAGGTAAGACTGGAGAATATGTTCCATTAATGTTTTTATGAGCTTCATATACCGAAACTCCAAATTCTTCCCCGACTTTTTCTTCACCTTTCCAAATACATGATTTCTCATTTTTAGGTATTTCGCCAAATCTATAGAATATCATATTATTCTTATTTAAGTTCTACTGGCTCATCATTCCAAGTAAGTTCTCTTCCGATGAGTTTCTTGATACTACCTTGTGGTATTTCTATACATTTGCAAGAACCATAATCGTCTCTCCAGCTATATACAGCTTTGTGAGGCTCTGTTTCAAATATAAGTTCTGTACCAAAACTATTAACACATACCCATGCCATATCTATTCCTCCACTTTTACGCCAAATGGAGTGCAATCGGCAAAGGTGAACTTCTCTAATGTATCTTTGTAATCAATGATGTCTCTGTTAATTTCCACATACAAGGTGGTTACTCTCTGAACTAAAGCCAAATCTTTGAACAAGGTTGACTTCACCCACCCAAATGGCTGATGCTTTTGCATTTCTTGCCAGCACTCTTTTGCAGTTCCTTCGTCCAACCAAGCCGCAATGCCATTAAACTCATCAATGAAGGCTTTTCCGCATCTGTCACAAACGACAGAGTACATAGTAACTGACTTAATCATTGCTCACCTCCTTCCCATTCATCGGTAGTACCCACGAGGAGCTTAGTCTGGTCATTATAAGGAAGGATAATTAAGTTAACCAAATCTTCATCTATAGACACATCCATTGGAGTAGCACCATACTCATCAACATAAGAAACGAAACTTGCTCTCCATATAGAGCCTTCACAATTCCGTATCTTCCAAATACATCTATCGAATGGCTTAAGCTCGCACTTTGGTTTCAAATCCACAATCTGTTTCTTCTCAGCATCCCAAGCCTTGCCTTTCTTTACGAGAGCATCAAAGAGCTGCTGTTTCTCTTCTTCTGTAGCAAATCTATACTCTTCAGATGATTCCACCTCATCGGCAAACAATAATCCAAACATTTCAGTTAGAGAAACATAGAAACTAAGGGTATGCTTATAAATCCTTCGGCATATTGCTACTGATTTTCCATATACCACTATATCCCCATCCTTGAACTCAAGCTGCTTTTCAATCTCCAAAGTTTCAAGATTGAGTTTGCCGTCCAAGTGTTCCTCAATGGTTTTGATGTAAGTCTGAGCAACATCATCGGTTGCTTTCTCAAATACAGAAGTTAACATTTTGGTTTCTTCTTTATCATAATCTTCTACGTTACATTCTTTCCAAAGATAATGCTTACCTTTAAATCTTGTGTAGGTATCATCCTCAAACTTTTCAAAGATAATATACACGTTATCTTTACTAACCAAGACATCGCCCTTCTTCCAAGAAAACTTTGCCCAATCACGCATTGATTTGCTAGGGTAGATGCACAAAACTCCTTCCTTGTACAATTTACCGTCTTCATCGAACCATGGCTCTTTATTATGATGCTTAACTTGAAAAGCATCACATGCATTAGTAACGACATATAACGTAACACTTCCAAACATATCTGTCCAGAGTTTCGTACCTTCTGGCTTATTCTTTAATATTTTCGCTATATTAATCTTTTCTTCCATATTACTTCACTCTTTTGAATTGAATATTCTTTCCGTCCTTTCGATTGGTTGCGCCACACTTAAAATTTTTGCAAATAACATTATAAATATCGCCACACAACTCATCGAAGAAACAGCCATTACATTCTTCTTTCTCTGTCTCAACCACCTTTAAGACGATTTCTGACCCAATAGGTAAATCTTCCATAACTTTAATTTCTCATAATGTGACACTTGACAACCTTGTTGACTAGATGAGGTTGCGAATTATTGAAATTCTCTATGAACTGACGTTCCATCTGCTCAGGGAATATGGGCTTGGTCGGCTTTGGAATGGTGATGGTAGCTTGGATTTTGCTGCCATCACTCAACGTCATTAAGCATCTTCTTGAAATTTCTTCTATTCCAAACATATTGCTATCCTCCTAATATAAGCATCCGTGAAGGTACGGGCGAGATTCGTTATACTGCATTTTCAACTTGATGTGCTCTACTAGGTCTATGCCTTCTATGTGGGCTAGGGCGAAGACCTGAACCAGAATATCCTGCAAGCGTAGGGTGTTCATCCATGCTGGCGAGCAGGAGAAAGGGAAGTAGGTCATGCGAGTGATGATGAGGTACATGGCATCAGGAAGGGAATAGGTTCCGTGCCCGAACTCTACCTTGTGATACTCTTCTGTCTTTTTGAGTTCAATATCATTCATCAGGCAGATTATCTTTTGAGAGTTGTAGAATCCTAAAAGCGACATGATGCGGAGGGCGATGTCTGCAAACTCAGATTGTACGGTTCCTTCCAAGGATTCCTCGTAGGCTTGCTCCTCAGATACTCCCAGCCACTTGTTGTAGTCTTCAATGCTTCCGTTGCGGCTGTGGCGTTGGGCTTGGATGGTCTCGCTCATTTCTGTGATGATGAGCATTAACTCTTGGTTGATGTCCAAATCATGCTTAAAAAAGCCTTTGACTTTGGCGTTATCGTATGCCTTGGTCATAAACTGCTTTAGCAGTTGTTGTGTTAATGGGGTTGTTTCCATATTGTTTTTGAATTTATTGTTTTCTGATAGTGAATGCCATATCGTTGAGGGTTCTGCACCAGTTTATCTTGCCTTCTGCGCATAATTCATTGATGGCTTGATAAGGCTGGGGGAATCCTCGGTTAATGATTTCGGCTGTGAGGACGTGTGTCGGCACGATGTGCGCTGCTTCACGTTCTGCCTGAATCTCAGCGATGATGGCTAGGATTTTTTCTTTCTCTGTCTTCATTTGGCGAAGGTAAAAATGAGACGTAGGTGACTTCGGACTGGAACATTAATTGCTCCAACATTCCGTTTAGGTCTTGCTGATACCACAAGTCATCGTGCATTGTTCCGATGATAGGCTTGTCTTTATACCATAACACAAGGGTCTTTCCTTCAAAGAGAAGGCGGTGGGCTTTGCTTACTCGCTTGCCTACCTTGATATAGCCGAATATGTTCATATTAGAATAGGGATAGCTGACCTGTCTTGTCATGGTAGTGATTTCCTGAGGGGAATATCAGTTCCTCGAACATGGCGGTCAGGCAGTTGGTTACTATTGAGTTTCCTGCCAGTGTATAGAGTTTGCTCTTGCAGATGATGAGTTGACCAGTCTTCTCCTTGCTCAGGAGTTTGTCTATGTCAGCTTCGTGGACTCCCATCAGTCGGAAGCAATCTCTTGGAGTGTACTTTCTGATTTGGATGGAGTATTTCTTTCCGTTTGGAGCGGTGTGAATGATTTCTTTGTTCATGATTGTTACGAATGTAATATCTCCTTTACGATTAAGAATAGTGGGATGCAATTACCTCCGTGACCCATAGCTGAATTGAGAGTAGGAGAGATTCCCTTGGTGGAGTAGACTCTGGTCTGCTGCTCTATTCTGCCTTTGATTTGGAGGTTTGCTAGCTTTATAATTTTGTCGCACATTATAATTTCTTGATGATTAAGACTCCACCCTTTGGATAATGACCAGTGTCTAGCATATTCATTACGCTGGTCATAGAAAAGCTGGAGGTGACAGCAACAGAGCAGCCATCAGCCGTTTTCGGTATTGAAATCTTCGGGGTAGAGTTTTTCGATTGATTCATTGATGTCTGCTTTACAGAGATACTTTTCTAGGAGTGGCTGAGACATGAAATATTCGGGAGATACGTTGTCTTCCAAGATGTCCTCAACCGTTGTCTCTAACTTGATAGGCGAAGGGAAGTGATACTCTGGGTTCGGCTCATCCTCTGTTCTGAGTATGGAGATAACGAAGATACGCTCACGATTCTGAGGAATTCCGTAATCTTTGGCATTCAGTACCTTGTAGAAGGAGGTGTAACCGAAGGAGTCAAGGTCTTTGAGGTACTGGAAGAAGTACTTCCTCATCTTCTCTGTGAGTAGACCTTTCACATTCTCTAGCATCAGATACTTCGGTTTCTTTACTGCCAGCATTCTCTTCTCCTGAAAGATAAGGGATGAGCGTGTGCCGCTTCCTTCCTCTGCTCCTTGGCGAAGTCCTGCATTGGAGAAATCTTGGCAAGGTGAAGACCATGATATAAAGTCGAAGTCGGGAACCTCATTCCAGTCTATCCTTGTCACGTCTCCGAAGTTAGGTATGTCTCTTCCGTGCAGTAGTCCGTAGGCTTGGATGGCTGATGGTTCTATCTCTGAGTAGCCCACAACCTTAAAGTCGAACTCAGGATGCTTATCTTTGAGGTACTTGAAGGCTAGGCTCTGACTGCCATAGCCAGCGAATGCCTCAAAGACTCTGAGAGGGTGCTGTTTGTTGTACTTACTGATTGCTATCATTTTGGTAAACAGATTTGTGGTTTATTGATTCCATTGGATGCCCAAGCGTTCCAAGGTTCCGTTATCACGATATATCTCCAACTGCTTTCGGCATAGGCTATGAGGATTCTTTTGCAGAAGCTCTATCATACCTATGATGCGTGTTTTGAAAACGTTGTCCTTATCCGCCTTTGTAACGTCCTGCTCAGCCCTCGTCTTTGCGATAAGTTGGCTGATTTCGGAAGGATTCTCGTTAACGGATGCTGGCGGTGGTGTTGCTCCGATGAGTTCGTCTTCCCAACCTCGCTGGTTGAGAAAGGTTTGGAAGTTCTTTCTGTACTGCTTGTCGGGCTGTGAGATTACATAGAGAGGAATATACTCTATAGCTTCCTTGCGGTCTTTCTGGCTCATAGAGTTCCACTTCTTTTCGAGTTTTGCTTTGCAGCCAACTTTCTTATCGTATAAGTTCCATGCTCGCTCAAAGGTATATTCGTCTTTGACTTCCTTTGGAGGAGCAGTAATCTTATAGCCATTCTCTTCTAGAAGCTGGATGGCTTGTTTGATTTCATCAGTCATAGTTCACCATTTAAATAATTGTCGATTGCTTGGATAAATTCATCTATAGAGCGGACGATGATGTACTTGCCACCATGTCGTTCTACTTCATACTGGAATACCTTCTGTTCGGGTTCCTGCCTACCTTTCGGTGTTTTGTTTTCGATGCAGAGGAAACCGTACTGGGAGGTGCGCTTCAGGAGCAGCATATCAGATACTCCTGCCTTCATACCTTCTTCTTTGAGCCATGCGGCTTGTCGGGAAGTTCGCTTGCCACCATTAGGAACGGCAAAGAAGACTCCTTCAAGGTCAGGATATACCCCACGGATATACCTGACCTCTGCGGCTTGCAAATTGTGCTCATCGTAGGATGAACGCTTGCGTATCTTCTTGCCTTCCTGCTGTAGCTTTGCCTTGATTTCAGCGTAGCTTGCCATTACCAATCAGTTGAGAAAAGGTCGTTGAGAGAATCTTTATCCATCAAGCGGATGGCTTCTAATACAAGGTCTTCACTCTTGAAGTAAACGATTCCATAATTACCAGAGTAAGTAAACTTGGCTTGATATTCTCCGAAATATTGTTCGGCAATAAACCATTTTTGTTCAGCATCTTTGAAGTTAGGTTTCCATCCATTGTTGAGATACTTGGCGATGTTCTGCAACTTGTTGAAGGCAATCATGCGCTTTGCCTGAGCAATAGATGTGCAATTATCGAAGTCGTTGTAATTTGAAGAAGTCATTGCCCATGATGAAATCTTGTTACTTTCATCAATGTAGTACGCATCCTTGTTATAGAACAAATCCTTGCAAATATCATCATAAGTGATAGGCTTGCCTTCCTCATTGTTAGGAACATTTTCATGTTCCGTCTTCTGACGAACCATCAACTTACTTTCCTCATCGAAGAAGAACTGGAGGTTATCAGGGATAGGGTACTCTACTGCCGAACCATCAGCAGGAATGCGCAACTTAGATAGGGTTGCCTTTCCGTTATTGATGTTGGTAACGTCCTGATTACTGATGCCTTCTGCATGAATATCAGGAGTCTCTTCCTCGGCAATCTCTGCCATCTTCTTGGCAATCATGTCTACACCTTTGCCAACGATTGCTCCGAAAAGCATCTGTGCAAATGGTAGTAACTCTGGGTTGTTGTTGCGCTGACGGCTATTGCGTCTGTTGTTGCGCTTTTCGTTTCTACGTGTCATATCAACTATAATTTTGTAAAATTTCATTAAATTCGTCTTCTGTAACACCATCTGCATAGAGTATCGTGAGGATGGTGTCTAAGACTCTACTATATACTTCATTAAAGGCTGGCTCATCCATCTTGGCGAAGGAGATAGACTTAGCTCGCTCCAAGAACTTCTGTCCGTTGAGGTCGTAAAGCGGTTCGCTGAATCCTGATGTTATCAGCAGTTGCTCACGGAATGTGTCTATAGAACGTAGGTTTGTGCGCTGCTGCTCTGTGAGACAATCCCATGCTGCTCTGATAAGGGAGAAGAACTTGCGGTGAAACTTGATGTTCCTTGGTCGAACTATGTTTGCCTTGACGATGGAACCAACCTTTATCTTTTTCATTTCCTCGTAATCATCATCCGTGTAGGGGCGAAGACCAGTGGAGGTTCTTACTAGATGGATTTCCATACCTTATATATTATTGGTTTGGGGCAGGGAAGGGAAGTCCCTGCTGCTGACCACCTGCATATTGAGCGTTCTGCTGAATAGGTTGACCGCTTGCGTTAACCTGAGGTGGATAGTTGACTGCTTGCTGCTGAGGAACCTGACCAACCTGACTCTGGACAACCTGTCCTTGCCGCTGGGCATTTGGTCGTTCCACCTTCCAACAATCCAACTGATTGAACCATCGTCCGTCTCTAGACTGATGTGCCTTCAATCCGATATTGGCGGTGATGATTTCGCCTACCTGAATGCCGAACTGCTGAATCTTGTCAGAACCGTAAACTTGGATAACGGCTCTTGAAGGGTACTGCTGATTCAGTTCCTCAATAACAAACTCTTGAGAACTCCATTGAGTTCCGTTTTGGGAAGTTCCCATTTGAACTTGCCCTGCTGCAATAATTTTACCTGTAAATTTTACGTTCATATCTATACTTAATTAAATTTGATTCTTATTGACGGCTTGGTGGTCGTTTCCTTTAGATAGTGCTCGTAGTGGTCAGGCTCCGTGTCCTTGAACAGCTTCGTGTCGAAGGTCTTCTTGGTGGTAGCTGCCACATAAGAGTAGGAGGCGAACTGAGTCTTGACGGATTTCTGCTTGTTGTCTTCCATCATCTTCATTATCTTTTCCTTCAACTCATCCTGCTTAATCTTCAGGGCATCCATACGAGCGGTGATAAGTCTGTACTCCTGCTCTAGGGCAGAGAACTGCTCAGGAACCTCCACCTTATATTGGTACTCTGCATCGTCAGAGAGATAAGCGTTGATTAACTCGTCTATCTGCTCATCTGATACCCTTGGTAGAGGCTGGAACTTGCTCTGTCCGTTCTTGAACCACATGCAGACAATCTCCTTCACCTTCAAGTCGGGGTTCTGCTCCTCGAACCATTTTGCATAGATTGATAGCTGGAGAGATACGTTGTCGTAGTGAAGGGTGGCGGTGGTCTTGTAATCTACCAGATAGATGTTGCCTTCGTTGTCGGCAAAGATACCATCAATGGCAGATGCGAAATTTTCACCATCTGTAACGAGATACTCAGATGCTACATAGTGCAAATCGTATGCGACTAACATACTATGGAAGGCTTGAAGCTCTTCCGTAGGATTTGGGTACTGCTTGATGTCGGCATCGAAGATGGAACAGAAGGTTTCAAACATGTTGTGGATAAGACCTCCTCGCTCTGCTGCCTTCTTCAATACAGACTCCGGAATATTCTTGTAGGTGTCGGGGAAGGCTTTCTTGATGAGCGTTCCCGTTACTCCTTTCAGTTCCTTCTTGCCAATGAAGTACTGATGAGATTCCTCAATGAATGTGACTCTTGGCACATTCAAAGTGATTTTCTTTGTTTCTGTTGTCATATTATTGTATACCTAATTGTTTCTTCTTGGCTGATACAGCTTGCATGAACTGAGTGTTAGAGCAGAGTGGCTGGTAATGCTGAATTACCCACAACAGATTGTCCTTGCTAACACATCTGCTCAGATAACCCAATCCTTCGTTCAGGTCGTTCGGGTGGTACTGAGAGGATGCTTGCTGCTGGGCGGCTGGCTGCTGAGTCTGTGTCTGTTGCTGCGCTTTCTGATGCTGCCCATCGTTGGTGGTATCAGAATCAGCGTTATCATCAATGGCAAAGAGACCGTTGAGAGCATACTTTCGGGCGTAGGAGGAGGATGCTCCAGTAATCTGACTGCCATCCATACCTTTCTTGCTTTCCTCTTCTCTAGCCCAACCAGTTGTTGTTTCGCACTCGCCCTTCTCGTTCTTGATAGTGGCGGTAGCCTTAACATAAATTCGGTTGCCTACCATCACAATATCATCTGTAATGGTTAGCGTGCATTTCTGCTTGTCGAGTAAAGGCTTAACAGCTTCTAAGATGTCCTCGGCCTTGCGATACTTGTAGCCACCGAATTTGTTGAACTGACTCTTCGGGGCTTTCAGTTCTGACTGAATTACGATAAGTTCTTTCATATCTTATATGTATTAAGTTGTTATTGATATTTCCATTGATAGTAGTTGCATCTGTAGCCACCATCAGGGTTCTTATTCGGGTTGTCACATATAGTCGAGAAGATACAATCGTGACAACTATTTGCTTTATATCTCATATTGTATGGTTTAAATGTTCAAATTAAAAACCCCACGATTCTCACGAATGGTGGGGCGAGAGTTTTTTATTTTTGTTTAACCTGAGCGGTCGCTACCGCATCGAAAATGTAATCTGTATGAAACACACTAATATGTCAATATTTGTAATTTCCTTTTCTAAAGGAGGGGCAGTAAAATGAATATGATAAAACCGCCACCTCCGTGGAGCGACATCTATACAATCTTGGCGGATGGTGAATCGCTCCTTGGTTCCCTTCTGCATTTATGGAGGCTTAGGACTCCCAGCACTAGTAATCGCACATATTGTGATATATCTGATTTCTATAAAATAACCAATTATAACTATTGAACCGAATAGAAAGAAAGCGTGCTGGCTGCATTAGAACCGATTTGTAGTTGTGCGCTCCTACCTTTAGATGCTACCTTATTATATAAGGGTCACGGCATCAGGTCTGCTTCTTCACAAGTGAACTCCAAGTTTTTCCAAATTCCACCTATCAGGTGTATGTACTCGCTTGCCACTTCCACGTCTAAGCACCATCTGTGGTTAATGATGCTCCTTTTGGGTACGTGTACCTCTCTAGGAAGGTTTATCCTATCCGATATAAAGCCTTGGAATCGGGCTATATGGGGCGCAAGGTGGGACTCGAACCCACGACATCGAAGGCTCATAAACCTTCATACTCTACCAACTGAGTTACTTGCGCTGGGCAAAAACTTAAAACATGTAAAATTATAACGACTAAAGTTATAGTGGAGACTGGGAGTAGCAAACTCCAAAAAACCTCTGCTGTTTTCAATGACTGAAATATTATAAGACTTAACACATTAACAACTTAATACTAAATTTAACTTGTGAGGTTCAATCTCCATATATCTTACTTGCCTACTTCCTTGAAGTAGGAGTGAATTTCCTTAACGGCAACAGCGAAAACTATTACGCTGGCTACCAACATTACATCTGCTATCATAAGTTTATCTGTTTAATGGGTAAAACAATAGGCTGCTGCCTCTGATTTCAACTCTTCCATGCTCTTCCTTCGGTTCTGAGTCATCCATTCTTCCAACTCACTCTTCTTGAAGTAGAGTCTGTTGACGTTTGGTTTATAGCAAGGAATGATGCGGTTCCTGACGTTCTCTCTCACTCCTCTAACCGTCATACCAAGAATGATTGCAGCTTCATTAATGTTGAGTACATTCTTTGCAGCTATGAGCGAATACTGCTCTATGCGGTCTAGCTGCTCCTTAATCTCCGGGTCTATCATATCAGTTGAATTTGATGGTTTGTTGACTGGCACTAGCTGCCTTGGC
>ERZ773115.262-NODE-262-length-61895-cov-9.085074_pt1 | contig 61895 bp, 72 predicted proteins | sample MGYA00511116_ERZ773115 | MGnify/ENA primary metagenome ERZ773115 (study PRJEB29015, sample SAMEA2737869) | human gut metagenome | biome: human gut; feature: human-associated habitat; material: faeces | place: China | collected 2012 ... | reverse complement strand
TTGATGTAAACGGAAATGTTCTTTTAGTTGAAAATTTTGATGTTGAGTTGACAGAAGAACCTGTTAATGTTTATAGTTTTGAGGTAGAAGATTTTCATACTTATCTTGTTGGTGGTTTTCGCATACTTGTACATAATGCAGGGGATGCATATAAACGTCCATCGGGTTATCGTAAAGGCGTTAGGGATAAAACATGGGAAGAAGCAAAGGCGAATTCTCCTGATGGAATTGTTCGTGATCCTAAAACAGGAAAACCAATTAACCCCAATGAGCCTTGGGATATGGGGCATAAACCTGGTTATGAGTTTAGAAAACATCGAGCAAGTGCACAGGAACGTGGTATAGACAGAAAACAGTTTTTAGATGAACACAATGATTCGTCCCACTATCGCCCAGAACTTCCAAGTTCAAATAGAAGTCATTCTTGTGAAGATATGACAGATCAATATTTAGGACCATGATTTTAGATTATTTGTCATAAGCTTGAATTGGTAGTTAAATAACTATTATTGCATTAGTTGGTATTTAAAGTATGTATATAACAAAATAAATTTTTGGAGGTGCAATATGGAAAATATGCAAAACAAAAAAGAGATTTTTAAAATCATTCACGAGGCCGTAAAACTAACGCCGAAGGTTATTTCATATTCTGATGAAACCGAAAGTCATAAGATCGATATATACATTGGTGAAAATAGGCCAGATGTTGGCCTTACAACATATTCAACTATTGGTTTGTCAGAGTATCCAATAGAAATTGTGGATAGACAAGGAAGAGAAATCAGGGTGGAATTTATAGGTATGTGCACGAGTGAGTTCACAAGTTTTCCTAATATATTAGCGTCCTGTGCGTTCAATATTATCAAGGATCATTATTCGTACACTCCTGGGATGGTGAACATGAATGTTATTGATGATTATTATAAAAACTTAGAAATGAGGCATATTTATTACACTATCCCGTCATACTGGGAGGATTTGCAAGGCCATCTTATTGACGGTCATATAGTAAACTGGCTGTTTGCAATACCTATCTCGGACAATGAACTGGATTATTTAAACGAAAATGGTGTAGACGCTTTTGAAGACTTGTTGGAAAGCAATGATACTGAGGTATATGATTTGTATCGAAGGTCTATCATCTAAATGACACCCTATTGTGAACAGCTAAGAAGTCGTTACAACTGTTGACCATCCGACCACCCGTTCTATGTAAAAAAATCAAGGCTTTGTCAACGCAGGGAAACTAATAGTTGGTGATGAACTTCTTGATGTAAACGGAAATGTTCTTTTAGTTGAAAATTTTGATGTTGAGTTGACAGATGAACATGTTAAGGTTTATAATTTTGAGGTAGAAGATTTTCATACTTATCATGTTGGTGAGTTTAGAATACTTGTACATAACGCAGATTACAAAATTACATTATCAAGAGAAAAGTATCCAGAGTCTGCAAAACACATAAAAGCGTCACTAAAGGGAATTAGCAAAGTTCCAGGTAAGGATTTGGATGAGTATCCTTTTGCAATGTGTAAAGAAGGAGGCAAAGGGGCTCATGTTCGTGCAATCAAAAGATCCGATAATATAGGTTCAGGTTCTTTTATTGGGCATAAACTAAGGGGTCTCCCCGATGGGGATACATTTGAAATAATAATTGTTGATTAATGGAGGTTAATGAAAATGCAGGAAAATAATAAATTGTGGTTAGAGATCAAGAAAATGTTTGAAACGTCACAGACAGAGGTAACGATATTTAATGGTGCTGGGTCAGACAGTGCTAAAATATGTGATATGCTTAGAGTAACTTCTGCGTCTGCTATGGGTGCTGTCATGCTGAACACATCAGGAGTTGTATTTGATGATTGGATAAGACTTTATGGCGGTGATACATCTGATAGGGTAGGCATATCTAAAATAAATTTGCTGTCTAAAAACGGTACACCTGAGAGGGTCAAACAAATGCTTATCGTTGCCACTGATGTTGTGGGCGGTATATTTGCGATTAATTCAGGCAAATTTGATGAGGGCATAGGCGATGTGTGGTATTTTGCTCCTGATACTTTGGATTGGGAAGATCTTGAGTTAAGATACTCTGAATTTATTGCCTGGCTCGCTCAGGGGAATATAGATGAATTTTATAGTTCAATGAGGTGGACAAATTGGAGAGAATCTGCAAAGAATGTGGAATTTGATAAATCCATTTTGATATATCCGTTTCTTTGGTCCGAAGAAGTTAACATTGAAACTGCGTCAAAATCAATAGTTCCATTTGACGAGTTGTTTGCTACAAACATGGAATATAGAGAAAAGTTTGGCATTGGCGATTAATAGATCTTAATTGGAGATTAATTTCTGAACTAATAGTTGGTGATGAACTTCTTGATGTAAACGGAAATGTTCTTTTAGTTGAAAATTTTGATGTTGAGTTGACAGATAAACCAGTAAAGGTGTATAATTTTCAGGTAGAGGATTTCCATACTTATCATGTTGGCGAAAATGGAGTTTGGGTTCATAATTCGAATTGTAAACTGATAAAAAATGATGACGGCGCATATGATGCAGAGCTATCATATAAAGAGGATTGGACACCAGAGCAACGAGCAGAAGCCGATGCAAAATGTAAAGCTTTATCGGATGCTGATACTGTAAAAACTAAGGTTGAAAGAAATGATTCTCCGTCTGTAGAATATAAGAAGGCATTTGGAAAAGATTCGATACCAGCTGGCAAAGATATTGATCACACAATAGATTTACAACTTGGCGGAAATCCTGATGTAAAAGTTAATGGAAAGCCTTTGGATAAAAGTGTAAATAGGAGTCTTGGCAAACAAATAGGCTATTTGATTAAAGATTTTGATTACGGTACAATAATAAGGAAATTTACAATGGTCAATCGACAATAAATTATTGAGGAGTGTTAATTCATGTACGAAAATTTTAACGAATTCATTAAGAATAATGAAAAATTGGATATTAAAAGCGAAAGAGAGTTTTTAGAGGTTTATAATGGTAAATCATTCTTAAATGGGCTATACAGAATCCATAATCTAGAAGATAGAGAAAAATGGAATGAAATAATAGGTAAAACATTTCCGCCAGCAATGGGAAAAATAATGGTTTTTGGCTATGATTGGCTAGGACGGAGTTTTGCAATTTATAATGAGACGGATACAGTACTGATGTTTGAGCCAGGAACAGGTGAAGCCTTTGATACTGATTTTAACTTTTATGACTTTCACAATAAAGAAATTCCCACTAATCATTTGGTATGCTTAGCTTCAGAGTATTATGAAAAGTGGCGTAAGGCAAATAACAATTATATTTTACCGCATAACAAGTGCGCAGGTTACAAAGTACCGCTATTCCTAAATGGAAAAGATGTGGTGGAAAATCTTGAAATATCTGATATGGAAGTATATTGGGAAATAATGATGCCATTGATAAATCTTTAACTAGTTACTTACGGAGGAATAAAAATGCCAAGCAACCAAGAAAAAGTCTCACAGCTTTTAGATACTATTAGGAGTTGTAGTAAAATACAACTGTATAAACTCTGACTATTATTGAGAGCAAAGACGATTTTTACGACGAGTACTACTACATGAAGCCCGAATGTGAAAAAAGCGGTTGGAAGAAATTCAAAGACGGCTGCAAAAAAGTCGGCGAGTGGTGCAAGGAGCATTGGAAAGAAATTGTTATAGTAATTGGCGCTGTGTTGATAATTACAGCAATTGTAATCACGGGATTTACATCATTAGTTCCGCTATTGACTTTTTGGGGATTGTCTGTAAAATTAGCTACAGTGGTAAGTGTGACCGTTTGTGGTATCGCTTTTCTTGCTTCAAGTATTTACTTACTTGGATATCCACTTAATATTCTTGGTAAGATATTCAAAAGTGACACTTTAAAAACTATATCATTTGGTTTAAGGCATCCAATAATATCTCTTCAAATTGGAAAAGTTAAGCCTGGAGTGGGAAATACTAATATTAGTACAAATGCCTCTCGTTTTGCAAATGCATTTGATTTTGAAGATAATGATGCTCAAGAAGGATCAGAAGTAAATGCTTTTCGACACACTTTTGGGATTTCAATTATAACAAGTAATTGGGGAGAGAATATAGGCTTACAAGTTGGTAATGCTCATGAAAAAAATCAAAACGTTATTCATGAAATCAAAGATATATACTCGCATAGGTTTAAAACTTTAGGTGATGCTGATCAAGCAGTTGATTTGTTAAACAATGTTATTGGACGGGAAATTGGAAAAACAACATCAATTGATAGTACATCCAAAGATATAGCAAAAAAAGTATTAGATTACTATTATACAAATGGATTAAATATTGTGAAGGAAACTGATGATGGACATTATGTGATTGTAAAAGAACGACTTTCATACGAACGATACAAAGATGATTTAATGATATATTGGAGACACTTGATGAAAACGGATTTCCACCAGATAATAAATACTATAATAAAAAAGGTGATTGAATTGGTCAAGAAATATATTAGAGTAATTTTGATTGGAGTATTGTGTATGGGAGTTATACTGAGCATTTTTTCAATAATAAATTATCGTCATTCAAAATCGTTAAAGGATAAAATTATAAAAAAATGTAATGATGATTCCGAGATTATTATACATATGTCTGATTTTACTGGCTTTGAATGGGATAAGTGTATTGTATATGGACCGTCAACGCAAACGAAAGATATATGTGATGCATTTAATATAAATTATAATACATATCTCGATTTAAATTATGGGATTATTTTCCTTGATAATAACAATGTTACTTATGAAGAATTCTTCAAAGTCTCAGATCATGATTTTACAAATAAAATTCCAGAATTTATTATTTATCCATATAGACAAAACGAAAGTACGCAAGTAAAATATGCAAGTTTTGAAAAGAATGAAGCGGAATTTAAATGTATAAAGAAAGATTCTGATAATGGCTATTATTATAGGCTTTACCCTATAAATTAAGGCGACATCGCACAAAGATTTTGTGTTACACTTGATTTTAAATAAGAGCATAAAGTGGTAACAAATGATCCAACGGCAACGACGGATGTATGTTGGTAAGCAGAATGGTATGCGTTTTTGAAAACCAATTAAGGTGAGATGGATTATTTATTATTTGAAATATTGTATTGAGGTTTAAACTATGAGAAGATGCGAACCACTAAACACATAAGAAGCAAACAGATAATTAAACTTAGAAAACAATGGCACTATTGAAAATGGTTTTGCACCTTGTCAATGCTATATACTATAAATTAGGAAATGATTATTGCAAAGCAATAAAAAATAACATTACATCAATAATAAAAATTGATCCTGAATATGCCGTAAAATATTATCGCCCTTTATTTATTGATGATAACGCTGATTTGAAATCACTGAAATCAAAAGTGCTTTCCATAGATGAAAGCATATGTGATGTTGATGATGTTATCAGCTCGATAAAATCATCAACGCAGACCCAAGAGGACAAAATTAAATCACTTGAGTCATTGAAAGAAAATATTAGTGAATACATTTCCGATGTTGTGATTATTGACCAAAATGCGGCTGATGTTATTAATAAGAGCAAGAATGACTTTTATGAAAAATATGAATACTTAAAACCGGATATTGAAAAAAGCTGGTTGGAAGAAAAAGTAGATAACGCTTGTGAGTGGTGCAAGGAAAATTGGCAGTCAATAGTTAGTGTGTTTGTGACTATTGTCATTGTTGTCGGTATTGTTATATTAAGTATTTCAACATTTGGAACGGCAATTCCAGTAATTGCTGTTGGTGTAGTTGGAGCAATCGTAGGCATTTCAGGTCAATTAATTAGTGATACTATTTCATGTGCGATAACAGGCGATTGGGATGGTAACTGGCAATCATATATTGGATCAGCGATAGGCGGTTTTGCTGGCGGTGTTTTATTATTGCTTACTAATCCAATTGCTGCTTGTTCAGCAGAGGCGGCAATATCAACGTTTTTTGGCGAAAATCTTGAAAATATCACTGGGGGACAAAAACGATCGACTTTTGAAATATTATTTGATACTGGTTTAAGCACAGGAACAGCGGCTTTTTTTAGTGTTGCTTTAAGTAAAATTACTGGAAAGCTTTCAAAAACTCTTTCGAAAAAAATTCCGGTGTTCAAAAGACTTTCAGGCATAAATAGCTATGATGCTTCATTTAAAATGGTAATAACAAAATTAAAACAGGGAAGTATTAAAAAATTTCATTATAAAACAATTAGAAATGGTGTAATTTCAGGACTTTCTGAAGGTGCATTGGAAAATATAGCAAGTGGTTTTTTGATGGGATTAAGGAATGGTATGACGAATGGAGAGAGTTGTCACAAAATTAATAAGAAATGAAGAAGGTCTGATCAATGAAATCAAAATCGAAATTTACTGTGAAGATACCGTCAGAGATTTATAAAGGTGAAGTTTTTATAACTGCTTTTTTCATTGTTTTAAACGTAATGTATACGATTTTTGGTGATCCTCCGCATTTCCCTATGTATATTTCAACAATATTATTCATTTTTATTCCAATAGCTATTTCATTATTGTGGATAAGAAAATTAAAAATTGTAGTAAGTGGCAGCAAAATAACCGTTAGGAAGATTTTGGGATCCAAATATAGTGTGGATGTTTCAGAAATAACAAAGATAAAATGGATAATTAATGATACTAGATTAGGGGTTAATGAAAAAATTTTAATATATGTGAACTCTGAGCATTTTGCTGTTGAAACTCTTATGGACGGATTTGAAATAATGTCAGAATATCTTTTGAAAAATGTTGATCCTGATAAAATAATTTATATTAATAAAAAATAGAACATTTGGCAATAAAATAATCGGAATATGTTGTGCGTATTGACGGCGATGCCGCTGATGCTATTAATAAGAGCAAAGATGATTTTTATGATAAGTACGAATACTTAAAACCGGAATGCGAAAAGAGCTGGTTGGAAAAAGCTAAAGAGTGGATTGATTCAGCTTGTGAATGGTGTAAAGATTTATGGAATAAAATTATAGATTTTGATTTTTTTAATTTTATAGGTAAATTAATTCATAGTGAAGGATTCAGGAATTTCGTAACCTTTGCAGTTGGAATATTTTATCAGATAGGTGGTGTCTGGCTGATAAAGAAAATTGCGGAGTTAGGAACAATCGCTGCAGTATTTGTGAGAAAGCATCCGATTTTGTCTTAATATATTTCTGGATTGAATGTTGTTGCAGATATGACAACAGGATTTTTCTCCTTGACGTTGGGTGCAGATATGGATGATGATGGTATATATCATATGAGACCTGATTGTTTGCAGCAATATGCACATTATACCACAGGCTATGACGATGTTTTCCGAGCTGCGGTTAACAAAGCTTCGGGCGGTGAAATAACCGTAGATGTTCATCAATCTCAGATTTTTTGGGTAGATCTTGACGGTGATAAATCCAAAGATGAAGGAGAAGAATTTATAATATGGTCATGGAAGGGCGACTATATGAACCTTGGAGCAGGCGCTGAAACAGGTATTTATCAGGTGAAAGATGGAGAAATTGATGAGTATGGAAATTATATTATGGAAAATGGTGAATACTCATATCTTTATGCCGAAGTTAACAGAGAATATTCTGTTGATATGACTCTCGAATTATATCATGATTCTAATGGGGATGGAATCTTCAGTGATGATGAGCAGCTGTATAAACATGAACCAGATGAATTACAATGGTGGATAACGGGATTTGATCCGTTGGTTCAAAATGTTAAAGCTGAGGATCTCCAAGCCGTAACTACTATAGATTTTTCGAGCTTTGGAGAAAACAAAGATATAATGTTAGATTCTTTCAGAGAATTTAATGCAGGAGAAGTCGAATGGGATATTCCAGAAAAAGATTCGGGTTCATACATTGTAACTCTGACTTGGTAAGGAGAATATTATGTTAAAATTAAAAAACTTGCTTTGCTGCACAATGTCCGTAATATTGATGTTAAGCCTAATGTCCTGTTCTGTTGTAGAAAAATTGAACAGCCATTATGAAGGTGATCTCGTTATTGATCAGACGGAGAATGTGAGTGTTTCAGAAACAGTAATAAAGGCTTTGGAAAATAACGATGCGGACGCAATCAAAAATCTGTTTTCTGTTCGTGCCAAAGATCTTTGTCCGGATCTGGATGAAGGGATCGGATATATGCTCAGCATATATGAAGGCGAATTTGTTGAAGTTACGCAGAATAATTCAAGCACAAATAAATATTCGAGCGGTGGTGAAAGATGTATTGTTTCTCCGGTATGCGTTTTTAAAACAACAGAAAACTACTATAAGCTTACTTGGAATGCGTGGACGATAAATGAAAAAGATAAGGAAAAAGAAGGAGTCTACAGCATGAAACTCCAGATTTGGCCGGATGCCGGACTGAATCAGGGAGGTGAAGATCTTTTTGTTGCAGGGGTAGTGTATCCTGCTAATTCCGAGGAAAGTGATATGGCATTTACTCTTTGGAAAAACATTTATCAGCAAAAAAATCATGACGATCGCATAGAGAGATTTCGTGAGCTGCTTTCTGACAATATGCTGGCTTCAGGCGTAACGGACGATGAAATAGATCGCTTTTTTGATTACTGTCAGCCAATGCGAGAACTTCACGAAGGCTGGACGGAAATTGATGATGGAAATATCACCGTTTATATTACGTCCATGAAAAATGATACTCCGATATGTTTTTGTTTTAGACTTGACAAGGAACAAACGGATAAAATATCTTTTCTAAAATTTGCCGAGATAGACGATGAAAAGACTATCGGTGATTATAATTTATCGGAAGAAAATGCGGGAATTTATTTGCCGGATTAATGGAAGTGATTAATTATGAAAAAACTTATACTATCCGTTTTGCTTTTTTTATTGGTGGCGAGTTCTACAGGCTGTACTATATTAAACGATAGCCAAAGTTCCATAGAAAATGATGATAAATTAATTATCGATCAAACCTCAACGAAAAATACTTCGGATGTTCTGATACAAGCCTTGGAGACCAACGATGCTGAACTTTTTAAAAGCGTTTTTTCAGAGCAGACTTTGAAATTACAGCCTGATATTGATGAAGGTATCAAATACATATTTAATATATTTGAGGGTGACAATTTAGAGATAGTTTATGAAAATCAGTCATCAGAATCTTTTTCTGATTTGCAGGCAAAATGTGTATGGTCGATCTGTGTAATTAAGACTACTGAAAAATGCTATTCATTAACATGGACTGAGTGGGTACAGCAGGAAACTGATCCGTCTGCCCAAGGCGTATACAGCTTGATTTTTGAAGAATGTGAGGAAGATCAGAGAGGAGCAGGCGGCGGAGATCTGCTTGCCGGAATATATTACCCCGGATGTGAAACCGAGTCTGATATTTTAAACACATTTTTCGGGGCGATGCATAATAAAGACCGAGAAGAGCTTGAAACTATATTTTCCAATGAGTTTCTGGAGGATCCGGAAGCTGTGAAGAATATGGATAAATTTATAGAACGATATACTCCTTCATATTCTAATTTGTTAGCCGCATGGGAGGTCAATGATACTATTTGCATTCAACTAAGGCGTTTCGATGCTTTTATTTGTCTGCATTTTGATAATAAACAGACAGATAAAATATCATCTATTCGAGTATTTGACAGTACAACTGAAGATGAAGAAAGCATATCACAATACGATTTTAACCAAGATGAAATGGGAATTTATTTTCCAGATTAGTCAAATGCGTCTTAATAAGTATCAATCAGAAGCTCACGTATATGTTTATAGCGGAAGCAAATATGAATATTTTGAAGCTAACAGTGCAACCATGATTTATTAAGAAGACGTTGTTGATCAATTGCAAAGGACATGTGATTCCAATGCAGTAATAATATTTATATAATCCAAAATCAAAAACAAAACATTGACATTCAAATATTTGGATGTTATAATGAATAAGGAATTCTAAAACAGCGGCTCAAAGTATGAAACTGTTACAGCTTACAGCAAGACTGCTTCGTGTTGATGAGTGTGGGTGGCAATTGAAAGGTGGTGAACTTATCTTAGAATAATTAATATATAAAAGATAAATATTGTAAAAAGGAGTTAATAATATGAAAACAACAAACTATCTCGCCGGATTAGCGGCAATAACAATGACATTCACAGGCATGGCTGCGCCAATATCAGCTTATGCCGATGACAGTTCATCAGTTTCAAGCACAGAATATGCCTTATACGGAGATTTTGTTTACATGACCGCTGCAAACAAGACCGCTGAAATAATAGGCTATAATGGCACTGATGAGAACGTTGTGATACCCTCTGAAATATACGGCTTAACTGTCACAGCCTTGACAGGTTGGGCGGGTAAACCTACAAGCTTCCACCCTATTGGAGCAAAAAAGGGTCCTTTTGAAAATAACAAGTATATCAAATCAGTGGTCATTCCTGATACAGTAAAATATATCGACGATGGGAGCTTTTACGGCTGCACAGCCCTTGAAAGCGTGACGTTTGGCAATGGTGTTGAAGAAATAGGCGATTATGCCTTTGAAAACTGCACTTCACTTTCCAAGGTATACATACCTGTAAGTGTAAAGAAAATAGGCGCTGAGGCTTTTGGTTATACTTTCGGCTCAGAACTTACACTTAATAAAAACTTCTCAATGACCTGCGCTAAGAACAGTGCTGCTGAGGAATATGCCAAAAAGAACGGCATTGCCTATGATATATATCAGGTGAAAATTGATGAGCTTGCCGTTTCAGGTATTAAGGACAAAGAGTACACAGGTAAGCCTGTTACGCAAAATATAGTTATCAAAAATGGCAATGTCGTCCTTGGTGAGGGTACTGACTATACTGTTTCTTATTCCGCAAACACAAAGGTTGGTACTGTTGATGTCACCATAACAGGAATAGGCTCATACACAGGCGAGATAAAGAAAAGCTTTGTTATCGCACCTGCCAAACAGCAGATACAGAAGCTTGAAACACGCTTCAAAGGCTTTTTCATAGACTGGGCGCAGAAAGGCTCTGCAACAGGATATGAGATAGAATATAGCACAAATGCTGATTTTAAGGACAGCACAGTTAAAAAGCTTACCGCAAACAAGCCTGATACTCTCACCATAAGCGGTCTGACAGCAGGAAATAAATATTATGTTCGTGTACGTTCCTACACAAACGTTGGCGAAAAGGTATATTACGGAGCATGGTCAGACAGCAAAAATATTACCACTGCAAAGTATGACATTACAAAGTCAGCTATCTCAGGTATTTCTACAAAGACATATACAGGAAAGAATATCACGCAGAGCGTAAAGGTAAAATACAACGGCAAGACGCTTAAAAGCGGCACAGATTACACAGTTTCATATTCAAACAACAAAAAGGTAGGAACAGCCACAGTAAAGATAACAGGCAAAGGACAATACGGCGGAACTGTCAGCAAGACATTCAAGATAAACCCTGCCAAGCAGAAGATACAGAAGCTCACAGCGAAGTCAAAGGCTTTCTTTATTGATTGGGCGCAGAAAGGCTCTGCAACAGGTTATGAGGTGCAGTACGCCACAAACTCTAAGTTTACAGGCGCAAAGAAGCTTGATGTTGCAAACAACAAGACCGACAAGATGACGATATCAAAGCTTTCGGCAAATAAGAAATACTATGTTAAGGTACGTTCCTATACGCTTGTAAAGGGTACTAAATATTATGGAGAATGGTCGGCTGTTAAGAGTGTGACAACGAAGAAGTAGTATGCTTATAAAACCAAAGCCATTTTTCGTATAATAAATTTTCGCTGACAATACACTATGTAACTGATCCTTCGAACCGCTCGTCATTAAATATGATCCAAAATCTTATGGATTCGTACAAACAGATATCAGGAGCTAATATTGATAGGTTAAAATTAGGACTGTTCTGAATAGAATAAGCTGCCACAGATTTTTTCTGTAGCAGCTTATTTTTTGTTTATGCTATTCATTCTTGCGAAGATATCCGTCATCATCATATTTCTTAGCTATATGCTGTGCAGCTTGCCAATCGCCCCATTTGTCTACAGCCTTATCCCAAATTGTCATATATTACAACATGTTTTCTGAAAAAGTTTACATTTATCAACATGGAAGTTGAAATAGCCCATTTTTGTAACAATAATAAGGCAGAAATAATCTGTAATTCTATCGCAGCCAAAAATTTATTAATATTCAATTCATATTACAATGCTATAATAATAGAACAAACGTGTGCAAAAAAAGGATGTATAACATCATAAAAACTACTAAGATATAAAAATAAGTCAAATAAGTGTAACCACACTTTGAGGGAAAAGCTATGAGCAAACGTATATCCAGAGCAACGAAACTAGCAAGGGGACAAGGATCCGGCGAGGGTGCAAAGTACAAGCCATATGTGATGACCAATGAGTTCAATAGCTTGGGGACAACTTCCGTCATCAAGGATTGGAAAACAGGACGTGGCGTTCATTGTCTGTCACAGGCAGAAGCTTTATGGTTTTATGTTCTCCGCTGGGACGATAATAATATAGATATTCGTGAGCAATACCCTCTTGACCGAAATATTACAAGCAAGATCGCTGATAAATATGGTTTTAAACACCCAGGCAATTCTGATCATATTATGACAACCGATTTCCTTGTCACAAAGAAAAATAATAAACTGCACGCATATTCTGTGAAACCTGATCGTGACCTAAGCAAGCGTACCTTGGAAATTCTCTGTATAGAAAAGCTCTATTGGAAACATAACAATATCGAGTTTGATATGCTTTTCAAAGAAGACGTTAACACAATATTGGCGTCAAATATAAGGCTTGTCACAGAATATTATGACGAAAGCCGTGTCTTTGATAGATACAGTAACATAAGACATAATATCGCCACGAAAAAGATCCGCTGCGATATGGAACACAAAATTCTAACAAATGACGATCTTGATAGAATATGGGGTGAATACTGCGATGAATGATTATATTTTAGCTATAGGCGATATATTGTATGATAAAGATAGTCAAAACAGCTATCGAATAATATCATTAATTGACGATCATTTAATACTGTGTGAAATGGAAACAACCAAGCTGGAGTTACAACAAATCAAATATACCATTATAGCTGATTTGGTATTATCTAATAAAATAGAAATAAAGAAAGACCAAGCCCTCGTTTATGACATTGACCAACTATCTGAAAGCGTGAGAAACAGATATATACTGAAAGTGCATATTATGAACGATGTCAAGACTGCATATGGACCTTCTTATCTAGGATTAATGGGTAAATCCTCAAAAATAGAATTGCAGAAAATACTAGCCAAATACAACTATCCTATATCGAGCTTTTGGAGAATGTGTACCACTTATTTTCAAAGTGGAATGAAGAATTATTCACTTATTAACGCCAAATCGTTTAAATCAAATGAAGTAAAAACATACACTTACAAAGCACGACCGGGAGCTAAATCCACATATAATCTTGATAATGATGTCAAGCCTAATGAATATGTCATATATTTTGAGGAAGCCCTTAATGAATACAAAGCAGGCAGAGAGAAAACACTAAAAAAAGCTTTTTCAAGAATGAATATTCTACACTTTACCCAAGCAGAAATAATTGATGGAGTAGCCACAAGATTACTTTTGCCTGAATGTCAAAGACCTACCTACAGACAGTTTTACTATTACGCCCAAAAACATCTGACAAAGGAAGAAAAAGATCTGATAAAAACCTCTGCCGCTGAACAGCGAAACAACAAAAGACTTCTCATAAGCGATTCTTTGAAAGACGTTTATGGTCCTGCGGATATGGTCGAGATAGACGCTTGTGAGGCTGATGTTTCTCTGGTATCTGAGCTTGACCCTGACCAGGCAATAGGCCGCCCTATCGTGTACTTTATGATAGATGTATATTCTAGAATTATACTTGCAGTGTCAGTTGCATTTGACAATAACTCTATTCTCGGCATAACAAATCTGTTTTTGAATCTAGCTGACGATAAGCAGGAATATTGTAAAAAATACGGTATCGAATTTAATGACAAAAGACTATGGCCGTCAGGTGTTATCCCCAAAAGAATAAGAGTTGACCGTGGAAGCGAATTTAAAAGCTATGAGTTTGACAGGATATGCAACGAGATCGGAATTGAAAAACAAATAGTCAGCGGTGCGTCAGGCTCTCTCAAGGGCGTTGTTGAGCAAGCCTTTCATCAAATGCACGCCAAGCAAAATGTTCACCTCGAAAATCATGGACTTATCGAGAAAAGATATGATTCTCTTCATCACAAAGAAGCCTCTCTCACCATACACGATTACACCCGAATGGTGATAAACTTTGTGTTAGCACATAATCAGCAGCACCTTGAAACATACCCTCTCACAAAAGAAATGATAGAAAAGAACATAGCTCCTGTTCCTGCAATATTGTGGGAATACGGTTCAAAAAAATATGGAATGCCGCAGCCGATACCTGTTCTTAAACAATACCTTTATAGCCTGATGACGCCTATCAAAGCCAAGATATCAAAACGAGGCATAAGCTACAAAGGCTTGTGGTACTTTGCACCTAACGATAAACGGCTGATGTCAGAGATGTATGCCGCAGGCACAAGGCGTATGCCATTTGAAGTGAGAATGGATATGCGTGATGTGGGTGTCATATACTACATCAGAAATTCCAAGCTGGTAAAGATACCACTAAACGTCCTCATTACAGGCAACAGCGACTATATGGGACTTACAATGAAACAATATGAAGAATATTATAGCGCAAAAAAGAAAATGCAGGCTAAGGGCAGGATAGACAACGAAAAAATAGAAACTGCCGTGTATGCAAACAACGAGAGTATCGTTAAGTCAGCAAAGAAAAACGTTCACTCACGAACAAAGGACATACGAAGCTCCCGTGAGATCGACAAGCAAAAAGTATCTTATGAGGGCAAGATAAGCACAAGACTTGAAAGCGAAGATAAAACATCCAAAAACATTTCAGCAGATGAACAAAAAGAAAACAGCGTGACCGAGTATCGGGATTATGCAAGCTTTGAAGAAGCTTTGCAGGACTTTTACGACAACAACTGATATCAAACTTGGGGAGATAACGAATGGCAAAATATTCTTATGTAACGTGTGAAGAAGGCGTGTCACAGTATGATGATTACGATCTGAAAGAACAGCGGATAGTTCCCGCACGATATATCAAAGCTAAACTAGCAATAGACGCTGGCAATCCATACATAGAAGCTCTGCCATATCCGAGAACAGGAAGAAACATCATATCGTCATATAGCCAAACTATGGCTGATTTTGATTACGATAAGATAAAGAGTATGTCAACCATTGATAAGATCCTTCAGATAAGATCTCTAAGGAGCATACGCTTTCCGCTTCCATTTCATGCAGAGCTTGAGCTTTCTTTCTACAATGCCTTGATAACGTCATACAGATCACGTCACATTCTTCATTCTGACAATGATAAGGTATCTTATTCAGTGGAAAACCAAGAATACGCCGCCCCAAATATTTTGGTAGGCGATCCAAGTGCTTCCACAGACGCAGGCTTTTCTCTTATCGGATATTCAGGCTGCGGCAAAAGCTCTGCAATACAAATGCTTGTATCATATTATCCGCAAGTCATTATGCACACAACAGAAAACGGAGAGTATTTTCCTCAGATAACATATCTTGTTGTCAACTGTATCCCAAACAGCAATTTCTCTGCCTTGTATGACGGTATAGGTGACGCTATCGATAAAGCCTTGGGAAATATCAAACCAATATATTCCGCTGAGATAATGAAAATAATAAAATTAGGTGCAAAAGCAGAGCGTATCCGTGAATATGTAGAAAAATTCGCTATCGGCATCATCATTTTCGACGAGATACAGCTAATAGATTTTTCGCATACAAGAGAGAACTCTTTTGATTCTCTGCTTACACTCTCAAACAGAACTAAGGTCGCAACAGCTGTTGTGGGTACAGAGGACGCAAAAGCCAAAATGTTTAAAACGCTCAGAACAGCCCGAAGAGTCGGCAATGTCATTAATGGAAATATGTATTGTATGGATAAAAAATTCTTTTACTTTCTTGTAAACGAGCTTTTCCGATACCAATGGTTCGATAAACCTGTTACAGTTTCAGAGGAGATAGTAGACGCTCTGTATGATGTTACAAAGGGAATCGTAGACCAGCTTATCGGCATTTACATATATATGAACATTGATTATTTAAACAGAAAGAAAAAGCCTGAAATAAACAGCAAGTATATATGCTGTAACTAACAAACATTTCGCAGGACTTCGTGATGTATTGGAAAATCTTGATTCGGACTTTAACAATGATCTTATGCAAGAGATAAATGACAATGCAAAGCTTGAGCTTGATAAAATAGAAGATGAAGCCAAACAGCTCAAAGAAGCCGAGAAAATACTAAATAATAACAGCAGCGAGGAAAAGGTACAAATAAAAAATGTCGTGGCAAATATCACCGCTATCTATGATGAATACACTCCGACACAAATAGAAGACGCTTTCAAAAAGGTAATAAGGAAAAAATCATCAGTTGGAAAGACCGAAAGAGAAATAAGCAAATTGGTAATAGAACAGCTTACAAAACAGCAACACACAAGATCAGATCTGCATAAAAAGAACACTCCAAGCGTAATTCAAATGCAGAACTTTCTTGGCATAGATAAAGAGGACAAATAAATGCCTGTTATTCCTGTATACAGAAACCCTTATCCTGATGAATTAATGTATTCCTGGATACATCGTCTGGCAAAGAAAAATGGTTTGCCGATAACAACTTTTGCAGACTCATATCTTAATAAATTCAACTCCAAAATTGGCTCTCTGGAATATGACATTCGATATGGACTATTATGTCTTAACGAGAGTTTTTTCATTCAAAAGGATCTCAAAGAAATGTTCTTATCTATGTCAATATTTCCTTTTGAGGCTATGTTTTTCTCTGTAGGACAACAAACACGATATGTAAACAATATGTTTAGAAAGCCTGATCCGCTAAATGCTCCGGTAAATACGATGATAAGGGAAATACACATATGCCCACAATGCATAGAAAATGACATTGAAATATTTGGAGAACCATATATACACAGGGCTCATCAACTTTCAGGCGTATGTACCTGTCACAAACACAAGGCCCCATTGTATAAGTATACTGGCATCAAGGGTCACGAATGTGAATATGACTTATCCCATTATACAGAGCTAGAGATCAAAGACATAGCTATAGAAAATGAATACACCGACTATGCTCAAGCTCTTTTTAATTCAAATACAAACTGCAATATAGCTGATCTAAAACATATGATATACAACAAGTTAAAAGAACTTGGACATAAAGCAACAAATGGGTATGAAGATTTTATCTCTGCATTTAATGACTCAAAACTTGTAACTTTGTTTGATGCAGATCTTAAAAACTTCTTGCTTGTAAGTATTATCAGTACTCAGAGTACAAGTGCTAGATCAATGCTCCCACTTTTAATGTACCTATTTCCAAATGTGCAGGAAATCATACATCGGTTTGAAAATGCTCCGCCTATTATACAAAAATACCACTGTGCTGAGTGCGGCAAAAACTTCTATGCAACACCTACATCACTCACAGAGGGCTGGGGCTGTACTTATTGCGACGCTAATAAACTAATAGATGAAAGGTACAAAAAACTGATAGACTTTGCTGGTAAAGGGAATTATGAGCCACTAGAGCCATTTAGATCATTAAATATAAAATCAAAGATACATCATAAAATCTGTGGTGAAACAATACAGATAAAACCACGTAAATTCATATTCGACCATGTTAGGTGTATATGTGAAAGTCTGTTAAATGAATGGGATGTAAGGCAAAAGCTTGAAGAATTTGAAGACTATGAATTTATTAGCTATGATAGTGAGTCTTCAAAAATAACTATGCGAAGCAAGGCTTGTGGACATGTATTCAGTTGCAGATTCCATAAATTCATAAAATATCCGAGTTGTCGAGTATGCCGCCCTAAAAATATGACAACTGAGCTATACGCCGAAAGAGTATATGATCTAGTCGGGGATGACTACACAGTTTTAGGTGAATTCGTTGATCAAAGGACTAGGATTGCAATAAAGCATAACAAATGCGGTGGAATACAAGAATACAAGCCGTCGGCATTCCTTGACGGTCAGAGGTGCAACGCCTGTAATTCATTGATCGTAAAAAAAGCAAACGATTCTTGGGAAAAAGGGTATGCCTTACTCTGTGAATACAAAGAGGAATGTGGCACTGCCAATATACCAAAGCGTGATCACTATAAAGGTGTCTTTCTAGGCAATTGGTTGCAATCGCAGAGAGACAAATATAAGGCGGGTAAACTGTCTCGATCACAAGAAGACGCCCTTGTATCATTAGGAATAACACTTGATCCATTAGCTGCAGAATGGGAAAGAAGATACGAACAATATAAAAGATATATACAACAAAATAACGGAAGTTCAGATATTCCAAAACGAACTATTTTTGAGGGTGAAAAACTTGGCGTTTGGGTGGTACTGCAAAGAAGGAACTACAACATAGGAAAGCTAAGTGAAGAACGCTACAAGAAGCTTTGCGATATAAATATGAAGTTTTAATAGGCTGTAATAATTTTTGAGCGGATAACTTTGACCCGACAGTTATCTGCTCAAAATATTTTTTGTAAATGTATAGCTTTTTGAAAGAATAAGTGGTATAATGTAGTAAAACTACTTGTACAAAATATTTAAATTAATTGGAGAAATTACAATGACAGTTGATACAAAAAAAGAACAGGAACGTGATGAACTTCATCGTGCTATATGGGCAATTGCTGATGAACTTCGTGGTGCAGTAGATGGATGGGACTTTAAAAACTATGTCCTCGGCACTATGTTTTACAGATATATTTCAGAAAATATAACTAACTACATAAATGAAGGCGAACTCGAGGCAGGAAATACTGATTTTGATTACGCTCAAATGGGTGATAATGATGCAGAAGAAGCCCGTGAGGGATTGGTGCAGGAAAAAGGTTTCTTTATTCTTCCGTCAGAACTTTTCTGTAATGTAAGATCAGCAGCGAAAAATGATGAAAATCTAAATGAAACTCTTGAAAGAGTATTCCGTCACATTGAAGAATCTGCAAAAGGCAGCGAATCGGAATCAGACTTTGCAGGTCTGTTTGATGACTTTGATGTAAACAGCAACAAGCTTGGCTCAACAGTTGCAAAGAGAAACGAAAAGCTTTGTAAGCTTCTTGACGGCGTGGCAGATATGAACCTAGGTGACGTCAAAGATCACGATATAGATGCATTTGGTGATGCTTATGAATATCTTATGACTATGTATGCTTCCAACGCAGGAAAATCCGGTGGTGAATTCTTCACTCCTGCCGATGTATCAGAACTTCTTACAAGACTTGGCACAGTTGGCAAAACTGAGATAAATAAGGTATATGATCCAGCCTGCGGAAGTGGTTCGCTTCTTTTAAAGGCGGAAAAGGTACTTGGAAAAGATAAGATACGCAACGGCTTTTATGGTCAAGAAATAAATATCACAACCTACAACCTTTGTCGTATCAATATGTTTTTACACGATATTGGTTTTGACAAATTTGATATTGCTTGCGAAGATACACTTATCGCACCTGCACATTGGGACGATGAGCCGTTTGAACTGATAGTTTCTAATCCGCCTTACTCAATAAAATGGGCTGGCGATGACAATCCTCTGCTCATAAACGACCGACGTTTTTCACCTGCAGGCGTGCTTGCACCAAAAAGCAAAGCTGATATGGCGTTCATAATGCACAGCCTTTCCTGGCTTGCATCTAACGGAACGGCTGCGATCGTATGCTTCCCTGGAATTATGTATCGTGGCGGTGCTGAGCAGAAGATCCGAAAATACTTGATAGACAATAACTTTGTTGACTGTATAATACAACTTCCTGCAAATCTTTTCTTTGGCACTTCTATTGCCACCTGCATTATGGTGCTGAAAAAATGTAAAACAGACAGCAAGACCTTATTTATTGATGCCACAAATGAATGTATCAAGGTAACGAACAATAATAAGCTTACACCAGAAAACATAAACAAGATCGTTGGCTGCTTTGCTGAACACAGCGAGATAACGCATTTTTCGCATCTTGCCGATTATGATGAGGTCAAGGAAAATGACTATAATCTTTCGGTTTCAACATATGTTGAGGCTGAGGACACAAGAGAAAAGATCGATATTGTCAAGCTTAATGCTGAGATCAAAGAGATAGTTGCTCGTGAACAGGTGCTTCGTGATGAAATCGACAAGATCATTGCAGAAATCGAGGTGTAATTATGGGAGAACTTTTTCCAAATCAATATTGGGGAATGGATATATGGAAACATCAAGAATTGCCGATAATAGAATCACATGATTTTGATTTTTTTAGATGCCTTGAATTTAACGATAGTTATTATGGAAAAACAGTAAGTGAACTTCATAGCGGAAATCTAAGATTAAGCAGAAAGGATAATAGGTATTCAAATCTCTTTCCAGGACAAAAACTGTCATATTGGGCAGACAGTCCACAAACGGCAAGAACTGAAATAAAAAAGTGGGGATCAGGTAATAATTATTTGACATTTTGGGCATATGACGATGGGAGCAGTTTTATCCCTACAGTTTATCCGGCTGAAAATATTCGGATAATCGACGGTATTCATTTTGGTTTTGATAAGATTTTGAAAAAAATTGGTAACCATGAAGAATTGACCAGTAACGAAAAGGAGTTTATTGATAAAATAGGACGTGAAAAACCAGATTGTCTTGCTTATTATTCAGAAGCCAAGGTAGGAGGCATTTGCTTTTTATTTTTTGAACAAGGGTTTAAAAAACTTTCGCTTCGTGAAGTAACATTACGTTTAGGTGATTATAAAGGAAAAAACACAGCAAAGGTACCTTGTGCAAACACGTGCGATTTTCAACCGATATTAGAAAGCTATGGTGATTATTTTGATCCAATTGCAAAGATAAAACACAATAAAGATTATATAAATACTGATGAATATAGGCTAAGAAAACAGGCAGTTGATTATTTTTATGAAATTTTAAGAGGAATAGATTAATGAACCGTTTAAAAGAACTAATTGATAAACTTTGTCCGACTGGTGTAAAGTTTATACAACTTTCAGATGTTGTAACAGTAAAAAGAGGCGTACGAGTAGTAAAAAAGCAGCTTTCACCAGTCGGTAAATATCCAGTATTTCAAAATTGTCTTACACCAATGGGTTATTATGACCAATTTAATGTGAGTGCTAATACTGCATTTATTATTTGTGCAGGCGCCGCTGGCGAGATAGGATATAGTGCTATAGAATTTTGGGCTGCCGATGATTGTTTTTACTTTGTATGTAGCAATGATATTGATAGCCGATATTTATATCATTTTTTATTAACCCAAAAAACATATTTGTATTCTAAGATTAGAAAAGCAAGTATTCCTCGACTATCTCATAAGTTTATAGAAATTATAAAAATCCCCGTCCCTCCCCTAGAAGTCCAACGTGAAATTGTCCAAATACTTGACAACTTCACATCACTTACAGCGGAGCTGCAAACAAAACTGCAAGCGGAGCTGCAAGCGAGAAAGAAACAGTATGAGTATTATAGGGATAAGTTGTTGAATTTTGAAACAAATATTCATAAAGAAAAGCTTAAATCTGTTGCGAAAATATCAAGAGGTGTTAGAGTAACAAAAAGTCAACTTACGGATAACGGGTATCCAGTATATCAAAATGCACTGACTCCTATGGGGTATCATTCTGAATACAATGTTTCAGGCGGTACGACTTATGTTATTAGTGCTGGAGTTGCTGGAGAAATTGGCTTTTCGGATGAGAATTTTTGGGCAGCTGACGACTGTTTAGTTTTTACGGAACTAAATGGCGTAACTAATAAGTATATTTATCATTTTCTGATGACCAAAAAAAACTATATTAAAACAAGAGTAAGAAAAGCTAGCATACCTAGATTACCACGAGAAGTGATTGAAAATCTGTTGATACCTACGCCTAGCATAGAAATTCAAAATAAAATTGTTGATATCCTCGACAACTTTGAAAAAATCTGCTCCGACCTAAATATAGGCTTGCCTGCCGAAATCGAAGCAAGACAAAAACAATATGAGTATTATCGTGACGCACTTCTGTCTTTCGACAATTCATATTTTGTTAACGTAGAGAGAGAGAGAGAGAGAGAGAGAGAGAGAGAGAGAGATGAGTGGCGCAGCGGATTGATCAAGCTGTGGCAGTATGTGTTTGGGTATGCACCAGTTAAGCTGAAAGATATTGCAATTTCTATCAAAGACGGAATGCATAATTTACCAAAATCGCTCTTTGATAACGGTGACTATCCAATATTATCTGCACAGAATATTCACAATGGCTTCATTGATTTTTCTACCAAAAGATACGTTGATATTAATACATTTTTAAAAGAGAGAAGAAGGACTAATATAGAAAGTGGTGATGTATTATTGACTATTGTTGCTACTATTGGACGAACAGCAATAATTAAAGATAATACTGACTTTTTACTTCAAAGAAGTGTATGTGTAATAAAGCCCAAAAGATGTGTCTTACCAAGTTATTTAAAATATTATCTTGATACATCAAAAACTCAAGCATATATGCAATCAAATGCACACGGCTCTGCTCAGGCAGGTCTGTATTTGAATCAAGTAGCAGAAATTGAAATTATGTTGCCAACTTTGAAAGAACAAGAACGAATTGTATCAATTCTCGACAGGTTCGATTCATTGTGCAATGATATTTCATCTGGCTTGCCTGCCGAGATCGAAGCAAGACAAAAACAATACGAATATTATAGAGATAAATTACTCAGCTTTTAGTAATTAAGTAAAGGAGGCGGCTATTGTGCCATATTTCAATATTGTCGCACAGACAACAGAAAACACCGTTGTTACAGAGTATGAGCCGGCAAAAACACGTTCTAGCAACTATCAATCTGAAGCAGCATTGGAAAAAGAATTTATCCATATGCTCACAGAGCAGGGCTATGAATATCTTAAAATTCATCATGAAAAAGATCTTATCGCAAACCTGCGTACTCAGCTTGAAAAGCTCAATGACTATCATTTTACTGAAAACGAATGGGAAAGATTTTTCAAGGATTCAATAGCAAATCAAAACGAGGGTATCGTTGAAAAGACACGAACGATACAAGAAGATAATATCAAGAACTTAAAGCGTGATGACGGAAGCACAAAGAATATTACTATTATTGACAAGAAGAATATCCACAATAACTTTTTGCAGGTAATAAATCAGTATGTCATCGGTACAGCCGAGGGTGCAAAACACGACAATCGTTATGATGTCACTATCCTTGTAAATGGCTTGCCGCTTGTCCACGTTGAGTTAAAACGCAGAGGTGTAGCTATCCGTGAGGCGTTCAATCAGATAAACCGATACCAGCGTGACAGCTTTTGGGCAGGGAGTGGTCTGTTTGAATATACGCAGATTTTCGTTATCTCAAATGGAACAAATACCAAATATTATTCTAACAGCACTCGATTCAATGCAATAAAAGATGCAAATAAGAATTCCGCAAAGAAAGGTAAAACCAGCAATAGTTTCGAGTTTACTTCTTTCTGGGCAGATGCAAATAATCGTGTCATTCCCGACCTGATTGACTTTACAAGAACATTCTTTGCTAAACATACGATCTTGAATATCATTACTAAGTACTGCATATTTACATCAGAAAATATGCTTATGGTAATGCGACCTTATCAAATAACCGCAACAGAACGTATTCTTAACCGAATCGAGATCGCTAACAACTACAAAAAATATGGCACGATCGCTGGTGGCGGTTATATATGGCATACAACAGGTTCTGGAAAGACGCTTACATCATTTAAAACAGCAAGATTAGCCTCATCTCTCCCCTATATTGATAAAGTGCTGTTCGTAGTTGACCGTAAGGATCTTGACTATCAAACGATGAAAGAATATGACCGTTTTGAAAAAGGCGCAGCTAACAGCAATACCTCTACCGCTATTCTGAAAAAACAGTTGGAAGATATTAATGCTCATATTATTATAACCACCATTCAGAAACTTGCAACGTTTATCAAGAAAAACAAAGACCACGACGTATATAATAAACACGTTGTTATAATCTTCGATGAGTGCCACAGAAGCCAGTTTGGTGATATGCACGCTGCCATTGTAAAAAGCTTCAAGAAATATCACCTATTTGGATTCACTGGAACACCTATCTTTCCTGCCAACACAGGAAGTGTTCGCAAGCCACAGTTCTTCACAACTGAGCAGACTTTTGGCGACCAACTCCATACATATACGATCGTTGATGCTATCAATGATAAAAATGTCCTACCATTCAGAGTTGATTATGTAAAAACAATGGATATGGGTGAAGATATTGATGACGAACAGGTGTGGGACATTGCCCGTGAAAAGGCTATGATGGCGCCTGAAAGAATAAGTCTTGTCACAAAGTATATTCTTGACAATTTTGATAGAAAGACCTATCGTGGCGATAAAACCTATATCTACAATGCACTTACCAACATATCAGAAGTTGCATCCAGCAAAAATGGCACAGTAGAGGAGATAAAACAAAAGCAACGTATAAGCGGTTTTAATTCTATTTTTGCAGTTGCGTCTGTGCCTATGGCAAAATTATATTATCAAGAATTTAAGAAACAAATGTCAGCTGACCCTACAAAGCAACTCCGTATTGCTACTATTTATAGCTATGGTGCAAATGAAGCTGAATATGACGAGAATACAAGTGGTATTCTTGCTGAAGAGAATTCAGAAGATACATCCGCACTTGACCAATCCTCAAGAGACTTCCTTGAATCAGCCATAAAAGACTATAATGAAATGTTCCATACGAACTACTCAACGGATAGTGATAAGTTCCAGAACTATTATAAAGATGTTTCTCTTCGTATGAAGAACAAGGAACTTGATTTACTCATTGTCGTAAATATGTTCCTTACAGGCTTTGATGCCACAACTTTGAATACATTATGGGTTGATAAGAATTTGAAAATGCACGGACTAATTCAGGCATTTTCAAGAACCAACCGAATCCTTAACTCAATTAAGACCTTCGGTAATATTGTGTGCTTTAGAAATCTTCAGAAGCGTGTTGATACTGCTATATCACTTTTCGGAGATAAAAATGCAGGCGGTATCGTACTTATGAAAGGATTCAAAGATTATTATTATGGCTATGAGGGTATTGACGGCAAGCCACACCCTGGCTATATTGATATGGTCGATGAGCTTACATCAAAGTTTCCACTTATAGAACCACAGATCATAGGCGAACAAAATCAGCGAGATTTTATTTCTCTCTTTGGTGCTATTCTTCGTATGAGAAACCTTTTGTCTGCTTTTGACGAATTTGCAGATAAAGAATTGATCAATGAACGTGATCTGCAAGATTATTTAGGCAGATACCAAGACCTACGAGATGAATGGAATGAAAGACGCAGCCGAGGTGAAAGCACAGACATTATTGATGACATTGTATTTGAAGTTGAACTTATCAAACAGATAGAGATCAATATAGATTATATTCTTATACTTGTCAAGAAATATCACGATAGTCACTGTGAAGATAAAGAGGTACTTGTTTCAATCAAGAAAGCCATTGATGCAAGCCCCGAGCTTCGCAGCAAAAAAGCTCTTATTGAAACCTTTATTGCTGGTATAAATGATGTAGAAGATGTTATGTCAGAATGGCACGACTACGTTGTAGATAGACGTGAAGAAGAACTTGTTCAAATCATTAAAGACAAAAAGCTGAAAGAACCTGAAACACGAAAATTTATAGAAAATGCATTCCGTGATGGTGAGATCAAAACAACAGGAACAGACATTGATAAGCTTATGCCTCCTGTATCTCGCTTTGGTGGTGGAAATAGAGCAGTAAAGAAACAAAGTGTTATCGATAAGTTGAAAGCTTTCTTTGAAAAGTTTTTCGGTGTTGGTGGTTCAACAAGATTCACTGATGAAGATGAACCCTAATATAAAGTATGTTCCATTTTAAATTCAAAATAAAATATCGCAACTTCATAAAAAATTAAACTTGTTCCATTTTAAATTCAAAATATTTTGTGTATACTTGTAATAAAATAACGAATGTTCCATTTTAAATTCAAAAAAACTAATAAAATCGGGACAAAAACAGCCCTGTTTGTTCCATTTTAAAATCAAAATAAACAACCCAAAAATTTTTTCAGCCAAAATCGAAAATTTTTGAACATTATAGCCGTTAAAACTCAAAAGCTCAAAAATCAAAAACTCAAAACTGCAAAATCCGAAAATAATGAACATTATTATTGACATAAAACAGCAAACAGCATATAACTATCGGGGCAATACAAAATCGTATTGCCCTGCGTTGTATGTATGAAAGGAGCGGAAAATGAATTATTGTGAGATAAAGAAAACCGATATCGCCAATGGCTCAGGTGTGAGGGTCACGCTGTTCGTATCAGGTTGCAGACACCACTGCAAAGGCTGTTTTCAGCCTGACACCTGGAACTTTGACTACGGCAAGCCTTTCACAGATACCACCGCAGACGAGATACTTAACGCCCTCTCAAAGGGATATATAAAAGGACTTACGCTCTTAGGCGGCGAGCCTATGGAGCCTGAGAACCAGCCTGAGCTGACAAAACTCCTCCACCGTGTGAAAACTGAGCTTCCCGACAAGGACGTGTGGTGCTACACAGGCTGTACCCTTGAAACTGACCTGCTTGCAGGCTCAAAGTCCCCATACAGAACACAGTACACAGACGAAATGCTGAGCCTTATCGACTACCTCGTTGACGGCGAGTTCGTCCTTGAAAAGAAAAACATCTCACTGAAATTCAGAGGATCTGAAAATCAGAGGATACTTCATAAAGAGGACGGCATTTGGCTGCCTTGCGAAGATATGTAAAACAAAACCGCTCCCCGTGACATCACGAAGAGCGGTTATTTTTATTGCGTAGGTGCGACCTAAGGTCGCCCACCTATGAAACTTTTATAAGATAACTCTACAGCCTTACTTTTCAGACTTTGTAAAGAATATCGCCTTTATAAGCTGGATAACGAGCATAGAGCCAAAGCTTAGAATGTATATCCATGCAAACTGCATACCTGTCATGTCTGCTATCTTGAAAAGTCCCTTGAGTTGTGGAACGAGCAGAACGGAGTTTAAAAATACCATTCCAAGACCGAACGCCATAAGACCGAACTTGTTGTTGAAAAAGTCCTTTGAGAAGATAACAGGACCTTTTTTCTTGCACGAGAATCCGTGGAACAATCTTGCAGAGCAAAGCACTGCGAATGCCATCGTCATACCAAGAGCTGCGCTTGTCTTGTTTCCCATAAGGAAAGCCGAAGCTACTGCTATCGCTATAACTACGCCATACAACGCGATCTCGCCCAGGAAAGGACGTGTGAGTATAGATTCATTTGCGTTTCTTGGCTTGCGTTTCATGACCTCTTCGGAGTGAGGTTCAAGACCCAAACCGATAGCAGGAAGCGAGTCTGTAAGCAGATTAATAAACAGCAAATGTATTGCCGCAAACGGAACAGGAAGTCCAAGCAGTGAGTTGAAAAGCACCACAAGAATTGCCGCAAAGTTGCCCGAAAGCAGGAAGAGTATAGCCTTTTTAATGTTCTCGTAAATGTTTCTGCCGTTTCTTATGGCCTTGACTATAGTTGCAAAGTTATCGTCTGCAAGCACCATTGAGGCAGCGTCCTTTGAAACCTCAGTTCCTGTGATGCCCATTGCAACGCCCACATCAGCCTGCTTTAACGCAGGTGCGTCGTTCACTCCGTCGCCTGTCATGGAAACTATACAGCCGTTTGCCTGCCAAGCCTTTACGATCCTTATTTTATGCTCAGGTGTAACACGAGCGTAAACAGCCTTGTCCTTTACAAAGTCGACAAGCTCTTCGTCTGAATAAGCGTCAAGCTCGTGACCCTCGACAGCCTTTGAGTTGTCGTCAAGAATACCTATCTCACGGGCAATAGCCGAAGCCGTAACGATATGGTCGCCTGTTATCATGACTGGCTTTATGCCTGCCTTGCGGCATTCCGCAACAGCCGCCTTTGATTCCTCTCTCGGAGGATCCATCATAGCAATAAGACCGACAAACTCCAATCCGTCCTCGTCCTCTGGACATACGGTATCCTTGTCGAATTTTTTCTCTGCAAATGCAAGTATACGCAAACCTTTTTCCGAAAGCTCTGCCACACGCTGAGTTATAACAGCCTTTTCCTCGTCGCTTGAAGTTATCCTGTTTATAAGAACGTCAGCCGCACCCTTTACATAAAGCACCTTCTCGCCGTCAATAACGTGCAGAGTTGACATAAGCTTTCTGTCTGAATCAAATGGTATCTCAGAAATTCTAGGGAGATCTTCCCTCACCTTGTCAGTGTCAATGCCAAGCTTTGTGCCAAAATTGATAAGAGCCGTTTCTGTAGGGTCGCCTATCTCAACGCCGTCCTTACAGCTTGAATCGTTGCAAAGGATCATGGCTCTTGTCATAGTCTTGACCTTTTCATCGTCAATATCAACAGCGTCAGTGTCGATTATCCTGCCGTCTACCATTATTTTTCTGACTGTCATCTTGTTCTGAGTAAGAGTACCGGTCTTGTCAGAGCATATTACAGAAACACTGCCCAAGCCCTCAACAGCTTGAAGCTTTCTTATGATAGCGTTTTCCTTTGACATTTTCTGTGTACCGAAAGAAAGCACAATAGTAACGATAGAGCTGAGAGCCTCAGGAATAGCCGCAACAGCAAGTGCGATAGCAAACATGAACGAATCCATAAGCTTGCCGCCACGAAGCACACTAAGTCCGAACACTACTGCACAGACAATAAGTATAGCAATGGAAAGCTTTTTGCCGAACTCGTCAAGCGTGTTCTGGAGAGGCGTTTTTCTCTCTGATGCGTTTTGTATAAGCGAAGCTATCTTGCCCACCTCAGTGTCCATACCAACCTCAGTGACAAGCATTTTTCCTCTGCCGTATGTGACAAAAGAGCCTGAATAAACCATGTTAGCACGTTCAGCAAGAGGCTTTTCGCCCTCTATATCGCTCATATCCTTGTCGATATTAACGCTCTCGCCTGTAAGCGCAGACTCGTTCACCTGTACAGACGCACATTCTATCAGCCTGCCGTCTGCACATATCTGGTCGCCTGCTTCGATAAGAAGAATGTCGCCCACTGCGATCTCCTCAGAAGGGATAATGACCTTTTCACCGTTACGAAGCGCCTTAGCCGTCGGTGCAGAAAGCTTTTTAAGGTTCGTCAGTGACTTTTCAGCCTTGACGGTCTGAACTGTACCCAAAATAGCGTTCATTGTGATAACAACAAGAATTACCGCACAGCTCTCAACGTCTTTCATGAAAGCTGAAACTATCGCAGCAATAATGAGTATAAGCACAAGAAAGTCCTTATACTGCTCTAAAAAAATCACGGGAATGGACTTTTTCTTGCCCTCCGTGATAACATTTCGTCCGAACTTTTCGCAGTTTTTCACTGCCTGCTCGGTTGAAAGACCATTTTCACCTGATGAAAACTCAGTGTAAAGCTGGTCAAGTTTTTTCTGATACTGCTTCATAAAATACCACCTTTTTTATTTTTTCCTGTAAGCATTGCCGATATACCCTTCAAAGCCTCCTTTTCTCATAGGCTCAGAAAAATAAACGCATAAAAAATCGGCAAGACGTTTATTGGGTAAACTGCGCCTGTGGCAATTTAATCAATAAAAGTCTCGCCGTTTAGATATGCAGCGGTCCCTCATCGGAACGTACTGACGCAAACATAAACGGATCTCTCCGCCAGCTACTCTCTTTTACTATGAGGTTATTATAACCTATATTTTTGATTTTGTCAATAGTTTTTTATATATTTTATTGTAAATCTGCAACTCATTTACTTGATCTCATTTTCAAACACTGCCCTTGATTATTATTCCAAAAGGTGCTATAATAGCATTGGTGATAATAATGAAAAGGAAAATACTTGTAGGTCTGCTTACCGCCGTTATCTTTTTGGCTTGCGCTCTTGTGATAAATATAACCCCAAAGGTAGAGAAAGGTTCAGTTGTGCTGACCTGTGACGGAAGCAAATATGAGCTTCCCGGCACTGAAAAGACACGATACTGCAATGGCAAGAGCGAGAGCCTTTCCGCTGAAAAGAGCTTTGAAGATCTGCTCTCCTCTGTACCATCATTTAATATAAAGGCAGATGTAGATAAGGACGGCAATGTTACCCTTAAAACCCCTATGTCCGTAGAAGCCACAGGGGATAGGCTCGGTGACGTGCTTTACACTGCCTACAGCTATGACGGAAAGGTGCTTGCCAAGGAGTCCAAAAAGCTGGAGCTTCCGAAAGAGGATATTGACGGCTGTCTTGTGAAAATAAAAATTACATGGGGCAAGAAAGACACAAGCTATCTTGAAGAAGATTACTGGTTTGCCGCAATGTACAATACCGAAAGATAAACATAACATCAAGATGTTGGGGCGACCTCTGGTCGCTCACTTTATTTCTGTAAACTTTCAGACAACAAAACGTCGGACGAATTTGAAAACGTCCGACGTTTTGCTTTTTAACATATTTGAAATCCTATTATGCCCACCATACAAATAACGCTGCCGATAAATCTCAGCTTTGTGATAGGCTCTTTTCTTATGAGCGCTATAACAAACAGCGAACACAGTATCATAGGCTGGATAAATGACGCACTCGCAAGGCTCACAGCAATAACAGCGTTCTCCGCAAGCAGACCTGCCACATTCGGAATCTTTGTAAGCACAACCACCCATGCGCCCTTTTGATTTTTCTTGAATATCTCCAAAGGCTTTGCCCTTGGCAGAAGTATGATAGCCATAAGTATAAGCGCAAAGAACAGCGCCATGGTCGAGGATATGTAATTCTCCGACGCTCTTACAACTATGCCGTAGCCGTATCTTGCCAGCAGATAAAACACCAGCGGAAGAACGATTCTGCGGTAATTTATATTGCCGCTGTCCGTTCTGCCTGATTTTGCGATAAAAACAAGTCCTGCAACAGTAAGCACGATAAAAAGGAACTTGAAAATGCTCGGCTTTTCACCAAGAAAAATATCCGTTGCATAGGACATGAAAAGGGTGATACCAAGCCAAGCCTTAAGCTCAAAGGCTGATATTTCATCAAGGATAATAGCCGAAAGCTTAAATTCAAGGATCTTCGACAAGCACAGCAGACCTATCGCCGCAAATGACTGCCAGCTAAGCGTAATAGTCCTGTCGAGGAAAGGCAGACAGCAAGCCATGAAAACAGCCGTTGCCGCCGCCATTAAGAATCCAAGCTCATCGCCGTTGAATTTTGCCGTTGAAACAGCGTACTTGTCACTAAGGGAACATATTGTGTAGCATACAACTACAAGTATAAGCAAAAACATTATTTTTCTTCTTCCTTACTATATGATTTTCTAAGACCTGTATGCTGTGAAACATACAAAATAACGGGCGACCCAAGGTCGCCCCTACGCAAAGCCGATTTATCAGTTCTTTTTATTTTTCACAAGCCATACTACCGCCAAAATACCAAGTATCACTGAGAACAGAGTAGCAACAGCTAGACATATCCAGCTTGCATACTGACTTTGTATAAATTCGTTCTGCGATTGGCTTCCTATAAGGGTATCTACCCCCGATTGCGAGCCTAACGCTGAGAACAGTATTATAAATGCCATTCTCACATTCATTACGCAGGCTATAACGCTGTAAATATGCACTATACCCTGAAAAAGACACACTCCGCAGTCGTCCTTTACATAGCTTTTCACTCCAAGCACCGCACATACCACCGACACTGCCGTGTAGATAATGAACGCCGCAAAAAGCACTATCGTTGGCACTTTTGCCCCCTCGGTTTTCACTATCATGCTCATAAGCCCAGCCATACACCCCATGAACACAGCCGCTGCCGCAAGCCCTGCAACAGACCATTTTCTGTATAAAAGCTCTGACTTTTTTATCTGCTCTTTCTTTATCTGCTTAGGCATTTTCTTCCTCCGCCTTCTTGCTTTCAAGCTCCTCCTCAGATATCTTGAAGCGTATCCTGTCCATTTTCTGTTCGTCCTCCATTTTCACTGTCATCTCAAAAGGCGGACAGCTTATAACTTCATTCTGCTCAGGAAGTCTGTCAAGCATATCCATTATCCAGCCACCGAGAGATGTTCTTTCGGTTTCGATAGTGTCCTCCGGCAGTCCTATCCTGTCAAGAAAATCCGATACCGAAAGCTCCGCCGACGCCTCATAAACACCGTCGCTTATTTTCACAAGGGAGGTATCCTCCTCGTCGCTTTCATCATAGATCTCGCCCACAAGCTCCTCTATGATATCCTCAAGAGTACAAATGCCCTCCGTACCGCCATATTGGTCGAGCACCACCGCCATATGCACCTTTTTGCGCTGCATCTGCTTTAAAATATCCGATATCTTGCGGCTCTCAGTTATGTAGAGTGGCTTGTTCATTATAAGGCTTATGTCCGTTTTACCCTTCAGATACATTTCAAAAAAGTCAGACTGGTGGATAAGTCCCACAATGTGGTCTATATCCTTGTCATACACAGGAAGCCTTGAAAACTTTGTCTGCACAAAGCGTTTTTTTATGCTCTCCATATCCTCATGAAGCTCAACACCCTCGATATTTACTCTAGGCACAAGTATCTCGCTTATGGTTATTTCGTCAAAATCCAGTGCCGAACGCACAAGCTCCGACTCCTGCTCTTCAAGTACGCCCTCGTCCTGAATCTCGTCTATGATATATTTAAGCTCTTCCTCAGTAACAGACGGCTCGCTGTTCTTGTTGCCCACAATCTTTGAAACACCGCTTTTTATGCCCATAAAGATAGCCGTAATAGGTGTGATGATGAACATGAATGCGGAAAGCGGAGCCGCCATAAGAATAGAAAACCGCTCAGAATTTTCCTTTGCAAGGCTCTTAGGCAAGATCTCACCAAAAATAAGCACAAGCACTGTCATGACTACAGTAGCCAGACCCACGCTTCCCTTGCCGAACTTCTCAGTAAAAAGCACCGTTGCGATAGACGATGAAGAAATGTTCACCACATTGTTTCCAACAAGTATAGCAGTGAGTGCCTTGTCAAAATTATCGCATATGTTCATTGCCTTCTTTGCAGACTTGTTTCCGTCGTCTGCAAGTTTTTTTAGCCTTATCCTGTTGCATGAAGAAAACGCTGTCTCCGTTGCAGAACAAATAGCAGACAGCATAAGAAGCACAGCGATGATAACAACTTTCATAAAATAAAATTATCCTTTCAGGTCAGAGTATAAATTTGCTGCCCTAGTTATAAAAATAGCACTAAAGGCAGTCATGAAAACTGACTACATATAGTTATCATAACATATTTTTTAACCAATTGCAACAGTATTATTGAAAAAACAATGTAAAAGAGTTATAATATTCTTTGTGTTCATAATATTCATATGCACAAAAGGAGATAACAAAAATGGCAAAGAAAGATAAGGACATTTTCGACAAAATAATGGACTGGAAGATATTCGGCTGGTTCAGACCATTTTACGTCAAAAACAAGGAAATGCTTTTGTATCTGTTTTTCGGCGTACTCACCACCGCAGTGAGCTTTGTGACCGCAGGCATCTCAAAAGTGCTTTTGGAACAGGCAGGCATAGGCAAGGGCGGTGTTTCCACTGCAAGTACTGTCATATCATGGATATGTGCGGTAACGTTCGCATACATAACCAACAGGATATGGGTTTTCGAGTCTGAAGCAGAGGGCAAAAAGGCGATAATCTCCGAAGCGGCTTCATTTTACGGCGGAAGGATATTCACTCTTCTCGTAGAAATGTTCATGATGTGGCTCGGCTACTCACTTCTCAGCTTCAACTATTGGGTAACAAAGATAGTGGCAAACGTTGTTGTGCTGATACTTAACTATGTCATCAGTAAGCTTGTGGTATTCAGAAAGAAATAAGCATACAAAAAAAGCTGTCAGATCAATCATTCTGACAGCTTTTTATTTTGCCCCAGTTGCCACGTTGCAACCGACTAATCTCTGTACATAAGCGTAACAGCCATGCCGTTTATCACGCCCACTACAACCCCGCACACAATGAAAAACACCTTGATAGGCAGGTCAAGCAGAAGCGAGATAAGCCCGAACACGATAACGAACGCCATTGCTCCGCCTATCTGCACAAGAAACTTTCTTTTCACAAGCACAGGAAAACGCTCAGCAAGCTTTGCGGTCTTGTTACCCTTGTGGTCAATTATCCTGTAAATAAGCTGAGTCAGTGCCATTGGTATTCCGATAAATAAAATTGCTGTTATAAGTTTGTCCATTTTAAATTCCTCCATTTTTCACTTAAATTATAGCTTTTTGTATCAAAAAAGGCTGCCCAAGACGCAACTCGTCCGTGGGCAGCCTCATTGCTGCATATAAAATTTCTTTTATCAACAATTAAAGAACTCTTACGCCAACAACACCCTCGATAGACTTGAAAGCGTCAGCGTCAACATCTCCTGTAACATCGAGCATTGTGTAAGCCCAGTCTTTCTTAGACTTGTTTACAAGGTTCTCGATATTTGCGCCCTTGTCAGATACAACAGATGTGATCTGTGCGATAAGTGCAGGAACGTTCTTGTGAAGCACGCAAACAAGGTGGTCGCCTGTTTTAGCAAGCTCTGCATTAGGGAAGTTTACAGAATTCTTGATAGTTCCCTTCTCGATATAGTCGATAAGCTCGTGAGCCGCCATTGTTGCGCAGTTGTCCTCAGACTCAGGTGTGGAAGCGCCAAGGTGTGGAAGAACGATAACATTCTCCTCGCCAAGAACAACATCATCTGCAAAGTCTGTTACATACTTTGCAACCTTTCCGTCCTTGATAGCCTTTACAACAGCCGCACTGTTGATAAGCTCGCCTCTTGCAAGGTTGATAAGACGAACGCCGTCCTTCATCATTGCTATCTGAGCTTCGTCGATAGTGTTCTTTGTGTCAGGTGTATAAGGAACGTGGATAGTGATATAGTCACTGTTCTTGTAGATATCGTTGATGTCAGCTGTTACCTTTACAGCAGGATCAAGCTGGATAGCTGCGTTTACTGAAAGGAACGGGTCATAGCCGATAACGTCCATGCCAAGTGCAACAGCAGCATTTGCGATCTTTCCGCCGATAGCACCAAGACCTATAACACCAAGTGTCTTGCCCAGTATCTCAGGACCTGCAAACTTAGACTTGCCGCCCTCAACTGTCTTAGGAGCGTCAGGAGTGCCCTTAAGTGAAGCAGCCCATGCAGCAGCCTCTGTTATCTTTCTTGAAGCAAGAAGAAGCGCACAAATAGCAAGCTCCTTAACAGCGTTTGAGTTTGCGCCAGGTGTGTTGAATACAACGATACCCTGCTCTGCGCACTTCTCAACCGGAATATTGTTTACGCCAGCACCTGCTCTTGCAATAGCAAGCAGGCTCTCAGGCATTTCCATATCGTGCATCTTTGCTGAACGTACCATTATAGCGGTAGGATTTTCAGCATTGTCGCTTACTGTGTACTTAGCCTTGTCAAAGATATCAGTACCGCAGGTAGCGATCTTATTTAATGTCTTTATCTCATACATTGTAAATTACCCTCTCTTATAATAAGGTTACGCTTATGCGTTCTCAGCCTCGAACTTCTTCATGAACTCAACAAGCTTTTCAACGCCCTCGATAGGCATTGCGTTGTAGATAGAGGCTCTCATACCGCCAACAGTTCTGTGACCCTTGAGGTTTACAAAGCCTGCTGCTGTAGCCTCAGCAACGAACTTCTTGTCAAGCTCAGCGTCGCCTGTTACGAATGGAACGTTCATAAGAGATCTGTCCTCAGGAACAACAGTGCCCTTGAAAAGCTTGCTCTGGTCAAGATAATCATAGAGTATCTTAGCCTTTTTCTCGTTGTGAGCCTTCATAGCCTCAAGACCGCCCATTTTCTTTATCCACTTGAATACCTTGCCGCAGATGTAGATGCCATAGCAAGGAGGTGTATTGTAAAGAGAGTCAGCGTCAGCCTGAGTTTTCCACTTGAGCATTGTAGGTGTTCCCTCGAGAACATCGTCAGTGATAAGATCTTCTCTGATGATAGCGATAACAACGCCGGCAGGACCAACGTTCTTCTGAACGCCGCCGTAAATAACGCCGTACTTTGTTACGTCAACAGGCTCAGACAGGAAGCAGGAAGAAACGTCTGCAACAAGTGTGTGACCCTTTGTGTTAGGCAGAGTCTTGTACTTTGTACCATAGATAGTATTGTTTTCGCAGATATAAACATAGTCAGCGTCCTCTGGGATATCCAGATCTGAACAATCAGGGATATAAGAGAAAGTCTTGTCAGCAGAAGAAGCCACAGCAACAGCCTCGCCGTATTTCTGAGCCTCCTGATAAGCCTTCTTAGCCCACTGACCTGTGATTATGTAAGCCGCTTTCTTGTTCTTCATAAGGTTCATAGGAACGGCTGAGAACTGCTGAGAAGCACCGCCCTGAAGGAACAGCACCTTATAGTTATCAGGGATACCCATAAGATCTCTGATGTCCTTTTCAGCTTCCTTGATGATGTCATCGAACGCCTTGGAACGGTGGCTCATCTCCATTACGCTCATACCTGTGCCCTTATAATCGAGCATTTCATCGGCAGCTTCCTTAAGCACTTCTTCAGGGAGTACAGCAGGACCTGCGCTGAAGTTATATACTCTACCCATTGTTAAACCCTCCATATAAATTAGTTTCATTATTTATAAAGACTATAAATATATAAATTAATAATATTATTATATGCCTTTTATAAAAAAAAGTCAAGGGCTGTCATATAAAAATACTCACTCGTCATAAGTTTTTGTACATATCAGCACATAAAACAGCCCTGAAAACGTGCATTTTTACACCTTACCTATGCCGTTATATATAATAAGCACTGAAAAGCATGAAAAATCAGAATAATACTAAAGCGTTAAAAAGAGGTTAAAATTTTTGGTATTCCTTGAAATCTACATATTTGTGTAGTATAATGTAATCAATAAAATGCGACAGTTGCAAAAAAGTCGGGGAACAATTGTCACTCTCAGGGAAAGAGGATATATATGCAAAAGATATTTTATGTTTCAAGAAATGAGGACAAAGCCCATGATGGAAAAGCCCCGGATATGGACAGATTTCAGCGAGTTGAAAAGCTCAACAGTCTGATCGCGGCAGGCTGGGCTATAAAGGAAATGAAAAGCGAAAACAACAGCACATTCTTTGTGCTTGAGAAAGCAGACTAGACTTAAAATGGCGGTATAAGACCGAACCCTGCCAATAACGCAGACACGACGTCCCGCCAACAAGTTCGCCAGGTCTTTCAACAAACTTATAGGACGGTAGCCCCACCGTCCTTTTTTTATGTGCAGATAAATTTTGCGAAAACGTTTTATGGGTATTGCATTTTAGAGAGAAATATTGTATAATTAATGTAATCGTTTTAATGAGCACAAATGATACTATACATATTATAAAGGAGTAAAAACTATGGCTTATGTAATCGGCGTAGACTGCGGCACAAGCGGCACTAAGACGGTGCTTTTTGACGAAAAGGGCACTGTTATTTCTTCTGTAACTATTGAATATCCTATGTATCAGCCTAAAAACGGCTATGCAGAACAGGATCCTGCTGATTGGGCAAACGCAATGATAAACACAATCAAGGCTGTTATGACAAAAAGCGGCGTAAATAAAGAGGACGTTGCAGGCGTTGGTATCTCAGGTCAGATGCACGGACTTGTTATGCTGGATAAGGACAACAACGTTCTTAGAAAGTCCATAATATGGTGCGATCAGAGAACTGCCGCAGAAGTTGAAGAAATGAACGAAAAGCTAGGCAGAGAAAAGCTCATCAAGATAACAGCAAACCCTGCCCTCACAGGCTGGACGGCTGCGAAAATTCTTTGGGTAAAGAACAACGAGCCTGATATATATGAAAAGTGCAGACACATTCTTCTGCCAAAGGACTATCTGAGATTTATCCTCACAGGCGAATATGCAACAGAGGTTTCCGACGCAAGCGGTATGCAGCTTCTTGACGTGCCAAACCGCTGCTGGTCAAAGGAAGTCTGCGATACGCTTGGCATTGATATGTCAATGCTGGGCAAGGTTTACGAGTCATGCGAGGTAACAGGCAAGGTCACAAAGAAAATGGCTGAGCTTACAGGACTTAAAGAGGGTACTATAGTAGTAGGCGGAGCAGGCGACAATGCCGCTGCGGCTATCGGAACAGGCGTTGCAGAGGACGGTAAGGCGTTCACAACTATCGGAACATCAGGCGTTGTATTCGCACACACTTCTTCTATCTCTATCGACCCAAAGGGCAGAGTTCACACCTGCTGTGCAGCAGTACCGAACGCATGGCACGTTATGGGTGTTACACAAGGCGCAGGACTTTCGCTGAAATGGTTTAGGGATAATTTCTGCAACGCAGAGAAAGAAACAGCAAAGTGCATGGGCGTTGACGAATATTATCTCATGGATAAGGAAGCAGAGAAAGTGCCTGTTGGTGCAAACAGACTTCTCTATCTGCCATATCTCATGGGTGAAAGAACACCGCATCTTGACCCTGACGCAAGAGGAGTATTCTTCGGACTTTCCGCAATGCACACAAAGCGTGATATGCTGAGAGCAGTAATGGAGGGCGTATCATACTCCCTGAGAGATTGCGTTGAGGTATTCAGAGAAATGGATATCAACGTGTCCGACATGATGGCATGCGGAGGCGGCGGAAGCTCACCGCTGTGGAGATCAATGCTCGCAGATCTTTACAACTGCCCTGTAAAAACAGCTTCATCGAAAGAAGGTCCAGCCCTTGGCGTAGCACTTCTTGCAGCAACAGGCGCAGGCATTTACTCATCAGTACCGGAAGCTTGTAAGGCAGTAGTAAAGACCGACAAGGTACAGCAGCCTGAAGCAGAGCGAGTACCTGAGTATGAGAAATACTACAAGCTTTACACAGAGATCTATCCTGCACTGAAAGCAGAATTTGCAAAGCTTGCGAAGATGTAATACAAAGCCAAAAGCTCCGATTTGCTGTCGGAGCTTTTTTTGTGTTAAAATATTTTGACAACTAAAAAACGGCTCTCCACAATAGCGGAAAACCGTTTTTTACATTTTGGTCGGAGTGACCGGATTTGAACCGACGACCTCTACCACCCCAAGCCCACGCACGAAGTGCGTAGGGTGTTTTTTTATGTCCGAAGCATTAAATGTTGAGGGTGCAGGGCGCACAAAGCTGTGCTGTGCGCCCTGCTTTCCCCCTGCCTGAGTGGCGGTCGCCAAATCTTTGACCGCAGGGAAAAGATTTGTGTGACATCGCCACGTGCCCACCTCTGGGGTGCAGGTCTGCACACTGTCGTAAGGCTGTGCGTTCCCTTTGTTCTGATTGTGTTATATCGGAGTGACAATCAAGCACCGCTTCTCAACATTATTCCGTAGTGGTTAGCATTTTGTATTCTCGCCGATTAGGCGACACTCAGAAGTCTTGATAGTCATTCGGCTCTGTGTAGTCCTCTTGCTCCTGTCGGTCTATGTCATTGCTGTCATTGAGGTATTTCAGCTCGTCAAGTATGTCCTCTTGTTGGTCGGAGATGTTTTGCAGTAGCTTGATTATGGTGTCTTGTCCTCTGTCCTGATGTGATTGTCTTATGGATATGTTGAAAACACAAATAATTAAAGCAATAACAATTACTAGCCAAAGTATATTCAACCCTATGAATATTGCTGTTGCTGTTTCTGCATTTTGAAATAATTCCTCTAGCATGATTACTCCTCTTTATCCTTATTAATTTTTATTATTATCTGTCCTATTTTCACAAGCGTTTCATTTTGCTGTTTTAATAGTTCCGCCTGCTCCTTGTTCCTCTTTGAAAGATCATTAACAGTTTTGCAAAGGTCAAGAAATTTGCAGATTAAATAGATTATAAGTGCGAGTATTAACAGATTTATTATTAAACGTGTGGCAAGAATTAATTTTACTGTATCATCTAAAACACTAATTATACTATATACACTATTCAACTTTATCACTCCTTTATTTTTACAACAGCACTTTTATTGTTCTGCTGTGTTATATTGTATTTACTGTTGCTGTCGGCTTTATAGCCTATTCCTCTTTTGTCATTCGTAAGTCCTGCTATATAATCAATACTCACTTTATAAAATTTTGCTAACTGTATAACTTTTTCAAATGGGATAGGATATTCACCTGTTTCCCACCTACTATATTGCTTTTGAGAAGTGTCAAGAATTTTCGCTATCATGCTTTGATTTAGTTCCATATCCTCTCTTAAATCTCTAAGTCTTTGATAATAATTAATAAAAATCACCTCACTTATTTGTTTATTTATACAAATTATATCATAGTACATAATTGTTCTATTGACAATAGTACAAAAATGGGGTATATTATATATGTCGATAGTACATTATTGTACTAATCACTTGATAAACGTAAGTGTCCCATGGAATTTTTTTAAATTAAATTTATTTGAGTGAAGCGAAAAGAAATTTAAGTTAAAAAAATAGGCAATGGAATTCATGAGCAAAGCGAATGAAGTCGCTTGCCGTTCCGCCCCAGCGCCAGCAGGGGCAAAAGGGACACGAAAAAGAAACACAAAGGAAAAGGCACGAGGAAAAGCCGAAAAACCTCAGAAAGGAAAAAAACATGAAAACAACTATTGTAGGTTGGACAAAAAAGAAAGCATTTAACGGAGTAATAGAGGGCAAGCAGATAAACAGCCCTGAAAAGGTTGTCTTTCAGCTTTTGCAGGAAGTTGATAACCCTGACTGTCATGGTAAAATGGTCGATACTCTGAAAATACCGACCGAAAATGCAATCAGACTTAACGGAAATTCTGAGGATTTCAATAAGCTTCTCGGCTGTGATGTAATGCTGAACTATCAGATATTCAACGGACGTTCTCAGCTTGTTGATATTACTGTAATCAATGCAGACGGAACACTTCACCGCAACACAAAATAATTAGCGGTGAAACCGCTGTTATAAAAAATTTAATAAGAAAGGAGTTTTGCTAATAATGGAAGCTGTAACAACAATGCTTAGTAATGCCGTTACTGTTTTTGGTTCTTGTTGGGATGCTATGACAAGCAATGTGCCTATTGCAATTCTTGTCGGTCTTTCTCTTCTCGGCTCAGGTGCAGGACTTTTCGCAAAGTTCAGACACGCTGTATAAGCAAAACCATTTACATAAGCGGAGTAATTCAAATTGCTCCGCTTAATTTTTTTGAAAGGAAGTTGATAAATTGAGAAAAAAGATTAAGCAAGTGTTGTGTATGATCTCTGCAATTGTGGTGATGATATGTTGTGCCGTTCCTGCGTTTGCTGATGATACAGTAACTAAAAATGACCTTTCAAGTGTCAAGTGGTCTATAGTTAGTAAATCTTCTGACATTCCGCACTTTACTGATGTTTATAATTACTTTTCTTCAACTATCTCGAAAACTGATAATTATATAGCTGTCTATGGCAAAAATTCTGACGGCACATCAGAAACTAATATTCTTTACTTTGACCCTACTGCTATTGCATATTATAGCTTTACAAATAATCAATTTTTGTTTGGTTCAAATTATGCGTATGATTCACAACGTCTTTTATTCAAATTCGATTCTTCTGATAATAAAACTGAATCTGTTGGTTATGGCGGTTGGGATGTCACTAAGCCTAGTGGGTTTACAAAACCCGAATGTAAGGCATTAATTAATATTAATGACTATGTTCAATCAACAGTTAAAGTATATTTTCATACAAAAGTATATGATTTCGATAATCTTGAAAACGAGTTAGATCCCCCTGACCCTAACGCTGTTCCTGCTCCGTTTACTGTTACATATACACCCGAACTTTCATTGAATATGCAAAATAAAATTTACTATCCGTCAAAGGGCGGTGCTAATGCTGATGAAAACGGACTTGTTTCGGCTGAAAATAATAATATTAACCTTGATATAAAGCTTACATCTGAGTTTTTAAAAACGTTCAATGAAAAAGACTTAGGAAAAGCTTACGGCTCTGGCACTTATGCCGTTTTATGTTGTCTTTCAAAAAATCTTCTTAACGCTGATGATGATTTGCAACGTTTCTTTGATGAAGATGTTGTGCTTTATGCTATGAACCATGACGGCAATTACTACAAGGGACAAGACGATGAAAAGGTCAAGTCTGACGGCTCTGTTTCTGACGATTTGAACAGTAATGGTACTGTTGATACTTTTGAGCCGTATTTAACATTGTATCAAGGTCGAACACCTATTTATACTATTCCACGTGACGGCAAACTTTCTGTAGCTTTTGACCTCACTTCTATTGATTATAAAACACATGGTCTTACTGATGATAGCAAGCTTTATGTTAATGTTATCGGTGTGTTTGTAAAAAACAATGGTCAAGTTTCTGTTAAAAATGATGAACACAAAGATAATACCAATAATTCAACGTGGCTCGGCTCTTATGCCTATCAAGAAGATTTTACAAACCTTAAGACGTGTGAGAAGATTGATGATTTTGTAAAGTCCGTTGATGAAGAAACAGGCAAGCCCGAAACATTCAAGGCTTATCGTGTTTATTCTGTTATTTCAGATCCTTTTTCTTATGAGAAGTTTCCTGATTATGTACCAAAAGTATATAAAGACAAGGACGGAAATACTTACAATCCCTCGACTACAAAGCTTAAAGACTTGTGTAATATACCGCCGTCAAAGGTCACTGACGTTGACCTTGCAAAAGGCTCTGACGGTGTTATAAAAGACGGCTCATATATGCAACCTGATGATTATGATGACTATCTAAAAAATAAAAAAATGAATTTAAATTTTAGTGATGTTGATTATACTGACTTAGGAACTTTATTTGCTGTAACTGGTAATTATTTTAAATTTCTTACCTGTTCTCTTTCAATTTTGCCTGATTGGTTTATTACTATTTTTACTACATGGTTTATTCTTATGCTTGGAATTGCAATTTTTAAACTTGCTATTGGTTTATCCTCTGCTATTCCAAAGGGGTGATTTTATGCCAGTTATATCATATTTAAAATTAGTATTTAACTCTTTAACATCGTGTATGTCTTATACTGTTAATTTTCAAGGATATACTTTTTCATTAGGAGCTGTACTTATAGGTGGTTTCATGCTGTCTTGCAGTATTAAATTATTGATTTATCTATTCAAAAACTTTTAGGAGGATATATGTTAGTAAATATTATTTGCTTTATTCTTGTTGTTCTTATGGTCCTTTCACTTGTATGGCTCGTTAGGAGGTAGAAAAATGCTTAACTTGGTTTTGTTTATACTCGTTGTCTGCTTTATGGTTTGTACTATAAGCGGTGTTATAGGTTTCTTCACTGACCTTAGAAAATTTAAAGCTGAACATGAGTTCAGCGGAAACAGAAAACAGCTTATTGAGTTTTTGATGTTCGGTGAAGATGTTGAAATAAAAGCCTTTCCTGCGGTTGAAACTGATGATTGTGAGGTGAACGATAATGAAAGTACACATAGTGTTTGATGAAAATAACCCATTTTTTCAGCTTTTGAAGTTAATGGGCTGTGATCTCTCGCAAGAAGTCATGAATAGATATGATGCTTTGCTCCTCGGCATGGCTTTTATATTCGCTGTGGTTATGCTCTGTATCTTCTGCAAGTTCTTCTATAATGTGATGATACGCATGACACGTTGTGCAAGTGCTGTGTAGGTGATTTGTTATGATTATATTTGACTACATAAAACAAATACCGCCCTTTATCACCTATGAGGTGTATGACCACCTTTTCGGTGCATACTTCAATAATTCCGCTATCTTTCAAGGTTGGGGCATACACCTTTATACCGGTAAATTCGGAACAGGTAAAACCTCAACCCTTGCTCAGATAGCATATAACTATTGCGTGCGTTATCCTCAGTTGTCTATACTTACAAATATCAATCTTCAAAATTTTCCTGAGTGGACGAATATTTACAAGCTTAATTCCGCACAAGATATCCTGCACGCTCCTAAAAATTGCATTGTGGTGATTGATGAGATAGGTACTATTTTTAATTCTCGTGATTTCTCAGGTGGTAAAAGAGCCGTCCCTAAACCGCTTTTTCAGCACCTTTGTCAATGTAGAAAGCGCAAAATGATGATACTTGCTACAGTGCAACGATTTAATCTACTTGATAAACAGATACGAGATATAACGGCTACAGTGTCAACGTGCCGTGCTACATTCCGTCACCCTTATACACGTCTTATCAAGGTCAAAACCTATGATATAGACGAGTATGAAGCGTATACGGAAAATAAGTCATATATGCCGAAAAAGCTTTACAGCCGTTTGTATTTGCAGACTAATCAGAGCCGACAGCTATATGATACTTCACAGCTTGTTGATAATATGCTTGATAAGGAGTACATCAGCGATACGGAAATACTTGCCAATCGTGGAGTAGATGTCACAAGTGACATTATGCACGATAGAAAGACAAGCAGAAGTCTGCGAAAAAGGCGTGGCGTATAGCCACGAGCGACCGCAGGGGCGAGCGCTTGCGCCGCCCTGCGGTGCGTGTGGCTATTACTTGATATTAGCCACAAAAAGCACTCACCTAATAAATGGGAGTTGATATAAATGCCCCTAAAAACGTCCTCTAAAGAGGTCAATTGCAATACAAAGATAAAGGAATATCGTGACGGCAGTTACACTATAACACGTTCTGATCGACACATATTTAAAGACCCTGCATTTGAGTATCACTGCAAGCATGAGCATAGTATTGACGAACGTTCAAGACAAGAGCAACTTAAAACGGCTCGTGAAAATTATATATGTTATTTTGAGTATGAGGACGAAAACGGAAACATAATGTTTGATATGCTTGATACTCGTAAGTTTAAAGATAAGCAGTCACAATGCGGTGATGTTCGTTCCGATAGTGTTCAAAGAGCAAAGCAAAGTATCTTTGATATAGTTTATCAAAATGATTGGAAATACTTCCTTACTATTACCTTTAATGGTGATAACCTTGACCGCACAAACCCTAAAGAAGTCATAAAGCCTTTGAAAAAATGGCTTGAAAATGCAGTTAGTAGAAAAGGTCTTAAATATATCTTAGTTCCTGAGTATCACAAAAAAGGCGGTATACATTGCCACGCTCTTATAAACGATTGTGACTTTAAGTTCGTTGATAGTGGTACACGTCTTGTTAATGGTCATGACAAGCCCCTTAAAATAGATACTATAAAGCGCCTGCATATATGTGATAAGCTTGGTTGTGATATATCTGATTTGCCTGTTGTTTATAATGTTTCTGATTGGAAATATGGATTTTCAACCGCTATTCAGACTTACGGGCAGATGTCAAACCTAGCTTTTTACGTCACAAAGTACATTACTAAGGACGTAAAGAAAATCTTCGGTAAATTCTTCTGGAGTAGTAAGAACATAGTCCGTAAAACTAAAGAGATCTATTGCAATTCAGACTTTAAAGATGATTTACCGATAGTTTCTCCCCCTCGTGCTAATGTCTGTTATCAGTATGAAAGTAGTTTCACCTTTTCAAGTCAAGTCGAAAAGAACTGCAATGATATACTTCAATATCTTAAAGAGAATGGAAATGATGATGTCCTATGATTTTTAAAGAATGGTTTGAGATGTTCTATAACGCATACTGCGTTGATGTGATAGCCTATGATTGCTATAAGGACTATTACTATATAAATCAAAAACACTTCGGTTATATAGCCGATATGGAGCTTCTGAGCGTAAAGCCTATTGATATTCAGAATTGTCTTAAATCCACCCTATCTTACAGTAATGACCGCCAAAGACGTTCATATTTCTTACTTAAACGTGTATTCCGTGAAGCTATAGTTAATGGCTATTGTGACAAAAACCCTTGCGACTATGTTAAACCTCCAAAACGTATAAAAAAAGAAGCTGAATATTTCAGCCCCGATAATCTCGTACACCTTTTTGATGATGATAGTAGAGTTTGCAGAATGTTTCAGCTTGACTTGTGGACAGGTCTCCGCCGTGGTGAACTTCTCGCCCTTAGTTGGGATAACATTGACCTTGATAACAGATATCTTAAAGTCTGTCAGACACTCGTACATACTTCATGCGGTGATAGGATTGTACAGACCACAAAATCTCGCCGTGATAGGCTTATCCCTCTGCATAGTAATGCTATTGCTATACTTAATCATATACGCTCTCAGGACGTCTCAGACGGCTTTCTGTTCGTTTCACCTATAACTCATACAGTTATATCCCTTAGACGTTATAACAGGCTCTACAGAGCGTTCTATGAGCAACAAAAAACAAAATATCCTGATTTACAGTATCTCACCCCGCACAAGCTTAGACATAGCTATGCAACGTATCTTATTCAGTGTGGCGCAGATATCGAAACCCTCAGAGCATTGCTCGGACACGTTGATATAACAACTACCCAGCGTTATGTACATAGCAATTTCAACCAAATGTGCAAAGCTGTGAATAATCTCAAATTTGAATAATATATTATATTAATTAGAAAGATGTGATTTTATGGCTTTTATCCCTATTATTTTATTTTTGCTTTTGATTTTAGTTCTTATTCTCATGTTCGTTGATGATTTTCTTTACTATGGTGATAATCTTGATATCTTGTTACCTTTGGCTTTGTTGTTAGCTTATATAAATCCTTTAATTGTCTGTGTGTTTTATAAATAATGAGTTACATAGAATAATCTCAAATTTGAATAATAAAGGAGTTTTTAAAATGAAAGAGTTTAATTTTTGGTGTAAAGAAAATACCGATCATGGCGAATGTGCCGATAAGGTATGCGATTATGATAACTGTTGCTGTTATGCCCACTGTGAGGAATGTATATTTTATCTTACAGATTCCCCTGCTTGTGAGAATTGCTCTGTACCTTGTTATGATGATTAATATTTACTTGTGTATGTTTTTTGCTTCTTTTTTTCGTTCAAAAGCATTCGGGTGGTAAAGTCGAACTCGCTGTGGGCAGAACTTTTGAACGAATGGGCTACTCGTTCGACATCTGAGTAACTATGCACAAGTCTTGCTGTCTGCTCCTGCCGTTCGCTATATGCAAAAGCAGGAAGAAGATTAATCTTCTTCCTGCATATCCTTTTCGAGTAGTTCAATTATAAGTGCGTTCAGGCTCTTGCCCTTGCGTTTTGCATGGGCTTTGTAGACTTCACGCTTTCCTTTTGGCACTCGTACCTTGATTTCGTCAAGCTTTGCGTGATACTTGGCTACAGCTTTCTTTTCTGCATCTGTCAACATATTATCACCCCTGTTTTATTATACTATATTCTTTTGTATGTGTCACCATATAATTTATACAAATATGTTCCCATATATTTATGCACAATGCCTATTGCAATGTGTGCCCATATATGCTATAATATATACAGACAAAGGGAAAGCGGATAACCCACAAACCGCAGAAAGGGTGTTTAAAATGACTATTGATCGAATGAAAGATATTGCTAAGGACCGCATGGAGCTACAAATATCATTTTTTTCTCGTAATGTGATTTCATTTGATGAAATTTTCGCTACTCTCTTATCTTTTAAATGTGTCGAATTATTTACTGATGCTGAATATTTGGACTATGTTAGCCGTATTCGCCAAATTCACCAAATTCGCCAGAAAGGGTGTTTAAAATGAAAAGAAAATTTTATTCTATTAATGAAATAAGATGTTGTTTTGCAGAGAATGAAGAAAACATTTGTAAAGAATTTTGCAGAGTTAACGGATTCACATATAAAGTTGTATACATTAACTTAGGTTATTGACTAACAGTTCTAGGGGGTTGACTGTTTCAGCCCCACCCCATTAATTAAATTTGAAAGGATTGGTTTAAAATGACTATTGAACAAATGAAGGCTATTGTTACGGATAAAATGAACATTGTAATTTCGTATATTCCTTATAATGTGGTTACGTTTTCTGAATCTTTTGCTTACTTGTCTGCTTTTAAATCTGTTGATTTATTTTCTGATTCTGAATATTCGGAATATCTTCTCCGCATTCGCCAAGCAGAAATCGAACGTATTTCTTATTTAACAGATAGAAAGGGTGTTTAAAATGACTATTTCAAACTACTATGTCCGTGAGTATCTTCACCTTTATCGTGAATATCGTAAAGTAATTAATATATTTGATGCTTTTCTTTTGTATGGGAAAATAGAATACACTCTCGGTGAGTTGCGGAGAGATTCTTCTCTTGATTTTCAATTTCGCTGTGCCCTCCATGATAGGCTCTTTAATCTTTCCTGCCGTACTTGCGGAAAGTTCGGCGAACTTAATTCTCAGAATGATTTCTGAAAAAAAAGGCTGTCGCAAGTGCAACAGCCTTTTGTATTGGTCGGAGTGACCGGATTTGAACCGACGACCTCTACCACCCCAAGGTAGCGCGCTACCAATCTGCGCCACACCCCGACAACGTATATATTATACCCGATTTGGATACAATAGTCAAGAGTTTTCAATCAAAATAAAAAAATTGCAAAAAAGGTATTGACATTCACATTCATTTGTGATATAATAAATAAGCACTCAAGAGAGAGCACAAAAAATATCGCGGGATGGAGCAGTTCGGTAGCTCGTCGGGCTCATAACCCGAAGGTCGTTGGTTCAAATCCAGCTCCCGCAACCAGCAAAGAGAAGTCTTGAAAAAAGGCTTCTCTTTATTTTATTTACACGAATAATAATCAGAAATCATTCTTAGAATTAAGTTTGCCGAACTTACCGCAAGTACGACAGGAAAGATTAAAGAGCCTATCATGAAGGGCACAGTGGAATTGATAGTCAAGTGAAAAATCTCTCCGCAACTCACCGAGAGTGTATTCTATTTTCCCATACAAAAGAAAAGCATCAAATATATTAATTACTTTACGATATTCATGATAAAGGTGAAGATACTCACGAACATAGTAGTTTGAAATAGTCATTTTCAACAATCCTTTCAACTTGACATTTAGTAAAATTTGTGTTATACTCGGATTTACAAAGCGGAGGATATCCGAGTTTGTGTGTGATTATGTAGTCGGTGTGTTTTGACGGATAGCCGACTACATTTTTTTATGCTTCTTCAAGCATTTGTTTGAGTTCGTTAATCAGCTTTGATAAAGCTTCATATTCGCAATCAGCATGAATATTATAAGCCTTTTCGATAATAATTCTAAGCTGTTCACGCTTTGCATACTTTATCGCAAGTTCTGTAGCTGTAGGCATGTTCTGCATTATCCTCACTCCTTTCAATTTCCTCCGCTGTGAAAGTTACCTTTATCTCTTTCACTATATATATTATAGCATATTGCTAGCAATATATCAATAGGCATTTTGCATGAAATTTGCTAGCATTATATGTTGAAATTGTATATTGATAGCATTATAATTATATGGTATAATAGAGCAAAGGGGTGATAACATGGTAAGCGAAGCACAAAAGAAAGCCACAAGCAAATATATTTCAAAAGCATATGACCAAGTATCTTTGAGAATGCCAAAGGGCAAACGAGAAGAATATAAAGCCCATGCAGAACGGCAAGGCAAGAGCCTGAACGCCCTTATAATCGAACTACTAGAAAAGGATATGCAGGAGCATTAAGCCCCTGCATTTTTTTATTAATCATTTTCCTGCTGTTTTGAATAATCTCTCATAAATTGAGGAGCGGAACAATTTTCGCAGACAGCAGAATCCGTAAAATGATAAACACATTCCTCACAGTAACCATAACAACCGCACTCAAAAAAACCGCATTTCTTATTATCACACTTACCGAAATCAGTATTTTCCTTGCACCAAAAATTAAACTCTTTCATTTACAACATTCCTTTCAAAATTCTCAATAATCATTTCAAGAACATAGCTCACATAAAGCAGAAACACCCATGAATAAGCCGTAAGTGCTACCCTCATAAGTTATCACCCTTATAAGGTGAAAGCTTATAGCCTATCGTTTTCGACATCTGAGCTTTATTCTCAGCAGATACATGAGTATATGTATCAGCCGTAAGCTTGTATGTACTGTGACCGAGCCACTCCGAAACCTCTTTCATACTGAAACCGCTGTTAAGCATAAGCGTTGCATTGCTGTGTCTAAGGTCATGTATGCGAATTTTAGGCAAATCGTTCTTGCGGAGCAAGTCTTGAAAGGCGTGCAGTACATAATCATAGTGAAGCGGTACACCCTCAGCGTTCACGCACACATAATTCCTTGCCTTGCACAATGGAGCTTGTCTGCTATAAAGCTTATGCAAGTAGTCAAGTTGTTCATCACTTAGAGGAAACTCACGGCGTGATTTTACTGTTTTCATTCTCTTGTTTTGACTTTCGACCCAATGCCCTGACTTATAGTCTTTTATCCTAGTTCTTGTTTCACGGATATAAAGACAACGCCCGAGGAAGTCAACATTATCCCAACGCAAACCAAGTATCTCGGACTTGCGAAGTCCAAACCACACAGCGAGATACACAAAGCTTTCTATCTGAGTACCATAAGCCACACGCAGGAGCTTCAAGAGCTGTTCTTCTGTATAATATGACATTTCATTTTCCACCTTTCGAGGAAGTGAAAAAGCCGTGTAAGGATTTTTGCTTATAAAATCGTTCTTATATGCGTAATTCAGACACGCACGCATGACTTCATGATGTTTACGGAGCGTATTCACAGAAAGCCTTGTATCATGCAGTATGTGCCTTTGATAGCCCTCTATGTGCATAGGCTTGACATCAACAAGTCTAAGTCCTTTGCTCTTGAAATAAGGGTAAAGGTATTTTGTTATGATACCTACATAGCCATCATAAGTTGACGGAGATTTTCTGTAACACGTTTCATTATTCCATACTATGATATAGTCACAGAACAAAATTTTATCCGTGTCAATGTTTTCAATGCTCATTATCATTTTGCCAAGGTCATTTCCTGATGATAGTTGTTATAGATTTTTACCTTTGTCACGTTATCAAGCTGATGAAAGACGGCTCTTGAAAGCCTGTGCTTGCGGAGATATTCAAGGAAACTTTTTGATTCAGTTGCAGGCGAAGTATTACGTAAAGCCCTAACAATATCAGAATTGCAATCGTTATTATAAAAGCTTTCAAGTATTTGTTGCTGAACATTTTCAGACAATGACAAATAATGATTATAACTAATCCTGCAAGTATCAGATAGAAAACGTTGAAAAGCAATAAGCATTTCATCATTCATTTAGTTCACTCCTTTCAAAATAATCATCATATTCCTTGCGGTATTCGTCAGAGTAAATATAATCAAGGAAATCTGCAATATTATCAAACTTAGATGAAACCTCTTCAAAGTTCGGTATGATATTCACATTTGTATTGTACTTATACTGGTTAGAGGTATAAGGTTTAGTGATAGCCGACTTTGAAACGCTATCAAAATCGGTATTACTGTATATAATCTGAGGATCACGATTACAATTCCGACTACTCCAATAATACTTGCCGAATATCTTGTTATTGCCCTTTGTAATATATTTTGTGATATAGAACGCAAGAGCCGCCGAATTATTTTCCACAGGAATAGCCGTGGAAAAGCCGTATTTCCATTCAGGGATATTATATACAACGTTTCTAACGTGCAAGTTTTTTTCCTCAATAGTCTTTAATGTCACAGGCTTGTTATATCCAGTTACAAGCCTTGTGCCTGAATCGACCATATCAAAGCAATCATTGATAAGAGCGTGGCAATGTATACCGCCGTTCTTATGCCTTTCAGGAATGAGCAAGTATTTCATATCTTTCCGCTTGACCTGATTTTCAAGCCACCGCCTAAGTTTTTTCTTAACAAAATCAGCATTAGAAAAATCGTATTCACTACCATTGAAAGTGATAGTGAGAAAATACGCCCACTCATTTGAAAAGGCTATATCAAAGACCTTGTCTTTTGCACGCTTTAATATATCTGTCCGTTCCCCTCTTTCCTCTTTTGAAACCTTTGCAGGCTTTTTGATTATCTCAAACATATCTGTTTGAACATCTTCATCATGCTGAGATTTCTCAAATTTCTCCCATTTTCGTTTAAGCTGTAATATTTTCTGATTTTGCTGATATTCTTCAAGGTTTTTGTCAACGAATATGTAATTGTTGCAATAAGTTGTTGTCGAAGAGCCGTCAGCATAGATTTTTGTTTTAGTATTTTTTAAAACGACCTCAGGGGGTAAATCATAAAAATTTGCCATTTTCCCACCGCCATTTTAGTTTTTGACGGAAATTTGCGGTTATTATCAAGTATATAACCGCAAATTTCTAAGCTTGCAAGCTGTTCGCCACGGCGCACGCAGGAGCGTGCGCACGTGGCTGAATCAATCTTGCATAGCTTTTAAAATTCTGCTTGCTATTTTCTCTTGTTCACTCGTCCGACCGATTTTCAGCCCCTTAACAATTTCTTCTGTGTCATAAAGCGACCTTAATTCATCAGTAGCACAGAATGTTTCTTTCCATTCTTTCGGACGTTTCCTCGTTCCTGCACTGCCCTGCTCTCCGTTAATGAGATAGTTTTCTTTTGTATAGCACTTATTGACGATAAGACGTGAATTAAAATACGCCTTACAATCTATGATATAATTGACCTGCTCACGAATTATTTTTGTACACCTTTTCCACTCCTGAGCCGACCCCCATATACACTTGTGTAAATGCCGTTGCAGTGAGATATATTCGAGAAGCTCGTCCGGAGCATCTTTCCATGATTGAGAATTAAGAGTCAGGTGCATTTCATCGAACAGAAACAGCACGCCTTGATTAACACCGTTTTCGTCAATATTCTCAACGTTCAAGATATCTTCCCAACAATCAAAAAATCTGTCAGCCACTTCCGTATGAAAGTTAGCACAGATAAGCACTTTCGGAAATCTACTCTTGACCTCTTGTGCACGTTTCACCATGCTTATAGTTTTACCTCGACCGCCTAAGCCGTTATAGAGATATAGCCCATACATATTGAACGGAACTTCTTCACCTTTAAGCCGTTTTCTAATAGTCTTGAAAGTATCCTTTACCGATAGAGGGAACGCATGAAGCACAGGAGTTCCAAACAACATAAGAAGCACGATAACACCCACCACAACGCTTCCCAAGGCGAGAGGTATAAGCATAGCTTTCCAATTGATATTAGCAAATGCCGACCACATTATAAAAGCCCCCTTACAAAGTTCACAAGTGCAGATACAAGCAGAAGTCCGAGAACAAAGAAAATGCTCTCAAACATCAATTCAAGATTTAAGAATTGGTCAAGCTGATACAGAAAAGAAATCATATCCCTAAGAGCCGAATAAGCTTCATCACTTATTGAGAATGACTTAAAGAACGGCAGACTAAAGAACAGCTCTACTATTTTCGCAGTTATCATTATTCTCCCTCACTTTCACTAGATTCATGGAGCTGTATTCCGAAGCAACGGAACAAAGCCTTAATTGTCGCATAGATACAGATAGCGTACATTGCTATAGTTGAAGCATTGAACAGCGCACTCTTAAGCTCGTTTGGAGCGGAGTTCATATTAAAATCAAAGTCCTTTCCGAAAAGTGTAAACGTAACTGAATTTGATGATGATTGCTTACCCTGCTGAAAAGCTTTTCTCAACTTTGCATAAGCAGGAAACTTGCTTTCTATAGCCACATTCAAATCTTTTGAGTTAGGTACAAAAAGATAGGTAACGAGCTTCTTCAAGTCAACCACGAGATTATACAGTGCAATGCCAATATTTTTAACAATAGTCCACAAACACTTGCCGAGCCACTCAAAAATGCCTAAGAAGTTGAAAAATACAAATTTCAGAGCCGCCCACAGCCAACGAAAGAAGCCAGTGAAAGCGTTCCACAGAAATTCAACAACCGCCTTTAAAAAGTCCGATATGCCGTCCAAGTCTTGAAACATATCAAAGTTCACATAGTCCCTTATATCAGGAAAATCAGTATCTATATAATCAGACAAAGACGGAAAGTTTTCATAATCTTTCTTTTCATCAAACGGCTCTTTCTTGTGACTATCTACAGTATCAACAAGGCTGTACACATAACTTGCGGCGCAAAATCTATCCTTATATAATGCTTCATCACCCTTGCCCTTAGCCGCTATCAAGAAGAAATAAAGCTTGCCCGTATTTTCAATATCTTTGTTGCTGTTATACCGCATAATGCCGTCACGCATAACATTCAGAGGGATTGAGCCATGCAAAGGGTTTTCTTTCGTGAAATCTCCAGAAGTGTCCATAGGGAGATAGTACCAGCCGTCAGAGTTAGGATAATCCCATTCTGATTGATTAGACACGGCAATGTTTACGTTGTATACATCACTATCATTTTTCGGTTCAAAATTAAACAAAAAGTTTTTGCTATCATCATCATAAGTAATAGAAGCTTTATATGGTTTATTGCTTGAATACTCTAATTTCTCGCCGTCATTTGTAATAGTAATATTAGTGTCAATAATATGCCAAGCACTAGCAGAACTATTTTCATTTAAATAAATTTCTTGTGTAGAATCAAGGAATGTAGGAGATTGTGACGATGAAGTAGAAATAGTATACCTATCATCATCCCACGAAGTATTATACCATTTTGAATATTCACAATATATTTCAGGAGAAAACCGAGATATATTAAATTTGCCATTAGTTGCGCTAATATTATCCGTAGGGAACGAAATTAGCATAATATAAATACCATACTCGTTCGGTGCATACCAATACGCTATATAATTTTTATCATCTAATGTACCACCTTGTGCTTTTACCCTATCCACCATAGTAGATACAACTTTAAGAATAGCAACATTTTGAGTTAATCCACCCTCACTTACATCATCAAGTGCAAACACAGGCACCACGCAAGCCGAACACATCACGATAAGGGCAAGCACTAATGACAGCGTTGCTTTAAGTTTTCTATTTATCATAATTCCCCCTTAAAAATTGGCATAATAAAAGGGCAGTTCACTGAATGAACTGCCCTCGTTGCTGTCAGGCTTACGCCTTTACGTACTTTTTGAACATTCTGATAGCAATGCCGATTACAGTTGTCAGAGTTATCACAGGGATAAGAGCGACGATAGAATCGGAAATGCCCTGAATAGCAGAGTTAGCGAACTGTGTCATAACTTCACCGACATTTACGAGAGTATTGCCACCTTCTGCAGTTGTAGAAACAGGATTCATTAACACATTCTCCTTTCTTAATTAATTAAGCTATATATCCACTTGCCAAACTTGATGACAAGATAAATACCGATAGATATTGTTATCAAAAAGCATATAGTGCTTAAATATGAAATTGTAATATTTTGATTATTGATTATAGTGTGCTGATTTTCGATAACAGCCGACATAGTATATTCATCAGTCTGCTCAGAGGTAGAAACAGACGATACATCAATTTGTGAAGAAGTGACATCATTCAACGCCCACAACCTCAATTCCCTGAGCCTGTCGCTCCAGTTCTTTAACACGGAACTGCAGTTTAGAAATTTCTTTATTTTTCTTATCAATTGCCTTAAAGCAACGAGTAAGGCAATAAAACAGGGCAAGCGCCACCACCAAGCAAAAATAAAGTGCGTATACTGTCATGTTCAAGCCCCCTTAGATAATGACCGCTTCAAGCTTCTTCTTATCGTTGTAGAAATACTGGATTTCCGTTCCGACAAGTTCTCCGATATCTTTCATAGACACATCCTTACCGAACACGTTTCCTCTTTCGCTCCAAGCACACTTGCAGTCATTGGCAATAGTGTAACCGACACCCTGAACGAAATTTGAATCATCTGCCAACTTGTTTTCTATAGGCTTCTGCACCTGCAAAACCAAGTTGTCATAGTCGATTGATTTTCCGTTATCGTCCGTAAATGTACCTTTCTTGTGGATTGCTCCTATAAGTATTCCTCTCATGTTTTTTCCTTTCTGCGGTTGAGGTTATCCGCTCACCTTTACTTGTTGTGTACATTCATTTGTATGTACCATGATTATATTATACATACTTTTGAATGTATGTCAATACATTTGAACGAATGTGTGTTATAATTTGTAGAGATTAACAAACAAAGAGGAGGAATGTTGTGTATATTTATCAAAGATTAAAAGATTTAAGAGAGGACAACGAGTGCAAGCAATCAGAAATTGCAGAGCTTTTACAAATTTCACAGCAACAATACAGTATGTACGAAAAGGGCAAAAGGGAGATACCCTTACACCTGATAATTATACTTGCGAGATATTACAAAGTAAGCTTAGACTACATCACAGGTTTGACGAATGACAAACGGGGTGTAGGTTATAAGGACGAAACCAACAGCAAGTACAACATAACACAAAAGAACAGCCCTAAGGCTGTTATCAAAATCAAGGAGGAAAAGTAATGGAAGCAGCATTAGCAACATTTACAGTTTGGTTTATAATAGGATTAATCGTATTTATTCTAATCATTGTAGCGATCATAGGCACATGGTTTGAAGCCCGTGAAATGCGCAAGGAGCTGGAGCAGGTCAACGCATACCTTGCAACGCTCAATGACAACTTGATTATAGGTTTCCAGAACAACGACCGCCAAAGTCGCAACTTCTGAGAGCCTGCCGCCCTCGTTCCTGCTTTCCTGAGCTGTCGCTCTTGCCGTCCTGCGGAGCTTGTGCGCTTTTCTGCACTGTGCTATCGCCCCTGACGTGCTGTTTCTCCCTCGTGGAGTTTGTGTGCTCCCCCTGCGCTGTGCTGTCGCCCCTGACGTGCTGTTTCACCCTTGTGGAGCTTGTGCGCTCCCCCTGCACTGTGCTGTCGCCCCTGCCGTGCTGTTTCTCCCTTGTGGAACTTGTGCGCTCCCCTGCGCTGTGTTTGGTGCGAACTGCGTTCGCAATGAGGGGGTATCTTGAGCGGCGTTCCCCTCTTTTTGGAGCATTGAAAGCATTGAAAACATTGAGAGTGTTGAAAAATCATAGATTTTCCAACACTCCCAACATTTCCAACACTTCCAACACCCCAAAAATTCACCCCCTAGCCGCTCGCCTGATGGATTTCCCACATAGATAGCGCTTCGCTTTTTTTCTTTTTCTCTTAGAATATGCGCTGCTTTCCTCGGGTCTTTTTCTTTGTGGTTTTGTCCGCTGTTTGTTTGTGTTTTTTGTTTTCTTTTTCCGTGTTATTTCTTTTTGCTCTTGTGGAGCTTGCCTTGTGTCGCTTGTCGCTCCATGTGAGGGCTTGTGCCTGCTTCCGTGAGTAGTTTTCCCTCGTTGCTTATCACTTCTCCACGGGGCTTATAGTTACTTTTGCGAGGGGCTTCACTCATGCTGTTTGTTGCCTGCTAGTTCTCATAACCCGAAGGTCGTTGGTTCAAATCCAGCTCCCGCAACCATATTGGTGATACCAAATGGATACTCACCTTAAAAAGCCCGTGTTTACGGGCTTTTTTGATATTTAGAAAACAAAAAATTTTAATGTAAAACCGTGGATGCTTTTCACCAGTTTTCACGAAAAAAAGGGAGTCGAACCCTACACAACAAAAAATATCGAACATAACGGCAGACTTTGAGTATATTTTGCTCTAAGCCTGCCGATTTTTTATGAAAAAACATTCACAAAGTTTAGAAGGCTGTTTTGTCAAATATCACGAAATGTGATAAACGACAAAGCGGTCTTTTTTTATTTCAAAGGAGGCTTGATAACAAATATACTATAAAAAGGGAATCTAAAACGACTGGAGGTGATCAAGTAAAAAATGAACAGCAGTCAGACCGAGGACATGACCGAAGAACCCGATATGGGAATGACGATGTGAGGTGTTATATGATTTACAACGAAAAGAAGGTAGAAATGCTCAGGCAGAGATATCCCGAAGGAACTCGGATATGCCTTGACAGTATGGATAACGATCCCCGTCCGATTCCACCAGGTACTAAAGGCATAGTTCAATTTGTGGACGATGCGGGTACTCTGCACTGTAAATTTGATAACGGAAGAACGCTTGGGGTTATCCCCGATGTGGATAAGTTCCATAAAATCGCTCAGGAACAGAGTCAGATTGATAAGCAAACAGAGGAAAATATTGAGTGCGAGGAAATTACAGAAACGGAAGATCTTGAAGAAAACGAAGAAATGAATATGTCAATGTAACGGTTAAGTTTTGAAAAAGACTTAGCCGTTTTTTTATTACAAAAAGGAAAGGAACGGTGATAAATGATAAAATATTTCGAAGCGTTTGCAGGAATAGGAGCGTTCCGTTCGGCTTTTGAAAAAGTAGGCGGGTTTGAGTGCGTCGGATGGTGTGAAATTGACAGATTCGCACAGAAAGCCTACAGAACGCTGTATGACACAAAGGGGGAAATTTTTTATGAGGACATCACAAAAATCGATTACGGAAATATGCCGGATTTTGATCTGCTCGTTGGAGGCCCGTGCTGCCAATCGTTCAGTGTCGCGGGGCGCAGACTCGCTTTTGAGGACGATAGAGGAAACCTGTTTTTTTACTATATCCAAATCCTTGAAGCCAAGCGCCCCCGTTACTTTATCGCTGAAAACGTACCCAACCTGCTTGGTATATCGCAGGGGGAATGTTTCAGAATCATCCTTGAAAAGATTTCTGAACTGGGGTATAGTATGTGCTGGCGCGTGCTTAACTCTGCCGGATTCGGAATACCGCAGTCAAGAAGAAGGCTGTTCCTTATCGGATATCTTGGAGACAAATGTCCCTCAGAAATACTGGCTTTCGGAGGAAATGATGAGGAAAATTGCGAAAAAAGAAAACCTGAACAGCTGATAGGCGGCAGTCAGGGTTCGAGAGTTTATTCCACAGACGGCACGGCTGTTACGCAATGCAGCGGTTCGGGCGGCATGGGCGGTAAAACGGGACTTTATTTCATAGACTGCAATCCCGATCCTCAGATGACAGACATTGCAAGATGTGTTACCGCACGTCAGAACAGCGGAGTATCTCATCATAGAGGAGAACATTCCGCTGTTTTTTGTGATTTGAACGAAAATACGCAGATTACAGAAAATGCCCGATGTCTGCATACAAGAATGGATTTGGGAGTAACAAACGAAACTCACAAAGGCGAACGTTCGGGAGTGCTTGAAGAAGCTCCTAGGGCGATAATCAACCCATTTAAGGAAACTACCCGACAGAACGGTCGCAGAATAAAAGAACCTAATGAACCGATGTTTACGCTCACGGTTACGGACAGACACGGAATAGTACACAAAGGCAGAATCCGCAGGCTTATGCCTGTGGAGTGCTGGAAATTGCAGGGATTTACAAAAGAGCAGTTTGAAAAAGTCGCAACTGCAGGAATGTCCGACGCACAGATCTACAAGCAGGCAGGAAATTCAATTACGGTAAATGTGGTTGAAGCTATTGCAAGAAATTTACTGAAATTTGACGAGGAGGAAAACGCAAATGAAGAATATGATAAAAATATTTGAAAATGACGAATTCGGAAAAGTGAGAACAGTCATTAAGGACGGCGAACCGTGGCTTGTAGGAAAAGATGTGGCGGAGATTTTAGGGTATTCCAACACAAGGGACGCTCTTTCACGTCATGTGGATACCGAGGATAAAACCACCGTCGTGATTTCCGACAGTGGTTCAAATTACAAGAGCAAGACCACTATTATCAATGAAAGCGGCTTTTACAGCTTAGTTCTCTCAAGCAAAATGCCGAGAGCCAAAGAGTTCAGGCGTTGGGTGACCGCCGAAGTCCTCCCCACCATCAGACGCACCGGCGGCTACGTTTCCAACGAGGATATGTTCATCAAAAACTATCTCCCCTTTCTCGACGAGCCGTATCAGAATCTTTTCCGTCTGCAGATGATGGCGATAAATCAGCTCAACGAGCGTATCCGCCACGACGAACCGTTGGTGGAGTTTGCGGAACAGGTTTCTGATACAACCAATCTCATTGACATGAACGCTATGGCGAAGCTTGCGAGAGCCGAAAATATCCCTGTCGGCAGAAACAGGCTCTATAGTTGGCTGAAAGGAAAAGGCGTGCTTATGGCAAACAATCTCCCCTATCAGACTTTTATCGACTACGGTTCTAACTCAGTTACAGTAGCTGCCCAGCTATTCGTAATCTCGGTAATGGTAAAGTTTGTATCAAAGGTAAGTTCCCATGCTTCAATAGGGGAATCGGTGTTATTAGTAATTACGATAGCTCCATTGAAGTTATCTCCCCATGTTTCGTTGACAACTAGCTGAACATCGTAACCGGATTCCTTATTGATGCGCCCTTGACAAAGCTTAAAAGCTTCGGGAACAGCTTCACAATTATCTACTGTATAGCTAAAAGTGATCGAGGAATTAGGCTCAATCCGTGCATTATATCCTGCATTTTTAACATATGAAACTCCGGTAGACGTCTCAGCCCACTGTGCGTCCCAAATGCTTGAAGTGCTGCCGTTTGGATCAAAGTACAGCATCCAGTTTTCAATTGTACTGTCACCTGTGTTGGATAACGTAACGGAAACAACCTCCGTATCACCCCATGAATTAGTTACATTGTAGGAAACAGCATAATTGTCGTAGACATAATTCTGCGTTGTAAAATCCTCTGCCAGTACTGGGATACTGGGTACAAGAGTTGCCGCCATAGCTAAACTCATTACGCCGGAAAGTATTCGTTTGAAGTTGCTTTTAAGTTTCATAACTTCTCCTCTGTTTCCGCAATACGCAAATATATATTCAACTCTATATATTCGAAATACTGCATATTATCAGTCCGTATTGTGATTGTTCAGTATTGGTTCTACGTCAGAAAAACCAATAATTCACATATCTTAGTTCATTGGAATCACCAAACCTCTCTGCCTAAAGCATAAACTGTAAATTAATACAAAACCTCCGCACTGTAAACAGTGACCGTTTCGTAAGATGTGCCCTTGTAGACCTTTGCAACTGTTTTAACACGGTAGGTTCCGCTGCCAATCGGCGAGAATGAGTTAGGATAACTGCAATACCAGCTGTTAAAAGTTTTGCTCCAGTCGGTTATTTTGCGCCATGACATTCCGTCTTTTACCTGCAAGGTCTGAGTTACAACGATTTTAGTTGTTGTTCCCGATATTCCGTAAACTGTGCTTTTACAAGATGCTACACCGCCGGAAATAGTCAAATTACAATTGACACTATCCGTATACAAATAACAGGGAGAAACAACACTACCATTATCAGGCGGAACAGCAGCCGACACTGTAGCTCCTCCAACTGAGCAGAAAACAAGGCAAGCCATAAAAATGGGTACAATTTTTTTCATAATATCTCCTCCTACAAAAAATGAGTGCAAGAGAAATTTTTCCTCTTACACTCTTAATGACAACAAAATATTCGGCTTTGTGAGCTGTTTTTCAAAATTTATTTCAATTTTGTAGACTTGCACAATTCTAGCACATCGTCTTTGTTCATATTGCTTTTTATTTGTAAGATATACCTACCATTATCCCACATAATACAGAAATCATGGTTGGTACTTTGAATAAGATATTCCTGTCCTGATTCATCAGTGTAGTATTCAAGTTCGGAATGTTCGTTATCAAAATAACCTGAGTAACTATCATGAACGAATTGCTCGAAAAAGATATATTTATCACCATTAAAATAAGCGGCGAATATTGTTCCGCTATCTCGTAATCCTGTATAATAAAACTTGACACATACAAAACAATCAAAGTATAATAAAAA